>Ga0209512_1000227_pt1 | contig 111843 bp, 107 predicted proteins | sample frozenSSSSmetaG_FD_184142 | JGI IMG/M metagenome (GOLD analysis project Ga0209512, IMG submission 184142) | Glacier valley bacterial and archeal communities from Borup Fiord, Nunavut, Canada, to study Microbial Dark Matter (Phase II) -... | ecosystem: Environmental > Aquatic > Freshwater > Ice...
ATTATAGATATCAATGGAATTTAAAAAAGATGACTCCTGTACAATACAGGAATCATCTGACAGCTTAATTAAATTATCATTTTATAGGGTTTTTTTCTTTGTGTCCTTGACATAGGTTACATTATATATTATACAAGTTTTTTATATATTTGTTATTTTAAATTTTTATGCTTCTGTATTCATAAAATCTTTTAATCTCTTACTTCTACTTGGATGTTTTAATTTTCTTATTGCTTTAGCTTCGATTTGTCTTATTCTTTCTCTTGTTACTTGAAACTCTTGACCAACTTCTTCTAAAGTTCTCATTCTACCATCAATCAAACCGAATCTTAATTTTATTACTCTAGCTTCTCTAGGTGTTAATGTTTCCATTACATCTTCTAAATGTGTTCTAAGTAATACATCAGCTGCTTGATCTGATGGTGAAGCTTGTTCTTCATCTTGAATAAAGTTACCAAGTACTGTTTCATTTTCATCACCAACTGGAGTTTCTAATGATATTGGTTCTTGAGCAATCTTTAATATATCTCTTACTTTTTGCACTGGCATTTCAACTTCAGCTGCTATTTCTTCTGGTGAAGGTTCTCTACCATTTTGTTGAAGTAGATGTCTTGAAGTACGTATTAATTTATTTATAGTTTCTACCATGTGTACAGGTATTCTTATTGTTCTTGCTTGATCTGCAATCGCTCTTGTAATTGCCTGTCTTATCCACCAAGTAGCATATGTACTAAATTTAAATCCTCTTTTAAGGTCAAATTTTTCAACTGCTTTAATTAGTCCTAAATTTCCCTCTTGGATTAAATCTAAGAAGTGCATTCCTCTACCAATATATCTTTTAGCAATACTTACAACTAGTCTCAAGTTTGATTCAACTAGAAGTTTTCTAGCATCCATGTCGCCTGCAGCCATTCTTTCAGCAAGTCTTGTCTCAGATTCATAATCTAATAGCACAGTGTTACCTATTTCTTTTAAAAACAGTTTTACGGGATCATCTGTATTCATGTTATCTACAAATGATAAATCACTTACTTCATCAAACAATATATCTTTTTCGATTTCACTTAAATCTTCAATATTTGGTTCAATATCTAACTCTGCAACTGGAGATGCAGTAAATGCTGCAACTTTTTCAATGCTTTGATCTAGTTCTACAGGTTCTAAATCTTCTAAATCAGCATCTTCTTCTTTAGCAACTTCGTTAGAGTTTTCATCAATAACAATAGTTTTCTTAGAAGATTCATCTAAAATATTTATGTTTTTTATATCTAGTTCTTCATAAAGTCTTGATACATTTTGTGGAGTAAAGTTTTTACCGTCCAAAAAATCTATAACTTCTTTGTAAGTTACATTAGATCTGCCTTTATACTTATCCATAAACTCATTAATATGAATAACATATGCAGGTAAAGTTTCAACTTTCTTTGCTTTCTTAGAGTTACCTTCTGAATCAATTTCTGGTTGCTTTTTTGAAACCTTTTTAGCTATACTCTTGTCTACATTAACGACTGCATCTTTTTTAACATCTTTATTAATGTATGTAGCTATTTTATTTTCATCTTCAGTGTCTTTTAATAATTTTTTACTCATAAAAACAATCTCCCCTTCTAATATTTATCTAAGTTTGCTCATTTGAATTAAAATCTGATTTAACTCAAACTGTAAAATATCCTTTTCATCTTTAGAAATATCTTCCGCTAATCTCTGAAAAATTTCAATTCTTCGATCAGTAAACTTACCTTTTTGTATTTGGTTTAAAACATCACTTAGTAGCTTTTCTTTTCCAGACATAGATACATCTACATACATTACATCCGTTAGTTCTTTTATAAGCTGTTCGTCTTGTGTTTTAGATAAAATATCTATTTTATTTATATCATAATCTTTAGATAGCAACATAATATGATTATATAAATTTTTAAGTCCAATGTTTTTAAATGTATTTTCATTAATATTTTCACATATTTTATCATGTATCTTCTTATCTTTTATAATAATAAGAGCTATAATATATTGTTCAATTCTCTTTCTAGCATTTATATTTGTACCTATTTTTTTAGATACATCATTTAAATTAATTATTATTTTATTACCATCTTTATTTAATTTTTTATCTATCTCTTTTACAATCGGTGTCTTTCCTATTTTATATTTAGAAGAAATTCTTTCAGCATATAAGTCTCTTTCTATATTATTATCAATTTTTCCTAATATATTTGCTACACCGTTTAAAAACTTAATTTTAGAATCAAGATTGTTCATATCTAAATTTATTTCTAGTTTTGAAACTTTAAATTCAACTAGTGACATGCTTTTTTCTAAACAATTTTTAAGTCTTTCAGGTCCATATTTATTTATATATTCATCTGGATCTTTTGCATCTTCTTTATCTAATTTAAGTACTTTTACATTCAATCCTTTCGAACTTAGAATATCTAATCCTCTTAAAGTTGCATCTTGTCCTGCTTGATCCTGATCATATGCAATTATTACATTATCAGTATATTTTTTAATAAGTCTTGCTTGTTCAATAGTTAAAGCAGTTCCAAGTGATGCTACAACGTTTGTAAAACCATATTTTTGAAGAGAAACTGCATCCATGTAACCTTCTACTATTATAACTGAATCTATTTTTTCTCTTTTAGCAAAGTTTAATGCATATAAATTTTTACCTTTGTAATAAACAATATTTTCGGCTGAATTTAAATATTTAGGCATACCTTTGTCTAATACTCGTCCACCAAAAGCTATTACTCTATCTCTGATATCAAAAATTGGAAATACAAGTCTTGAAAAAAATCTGTCATAAGGTTTTCCTTTTTCGCTATTAAGTACAATACCAGAAGCAAATATTTCTTCTTTAGTATAACCCTTTTCTATTAAATGATTATATAAAGGAACCTTACCACTTCCATATCCAAGCCCAAACTTAATAATTGTGTTTTTATCTAAATTTCTCTTTTTTATATATTCTTTTACTAAGTTATTATCTTCTTCTAATTTTTCAACTAGATTTATATGATAATACATAGCACTATCTTTATTTATTTTGTATATAACTTCTTTTAATTCATTATTTGTTTCTCTATTTGAATTTGAATGTGAGCTAGTTATGTATTTACTTAGGTCAATATGTGCTCTTCCTGCTAAAAATTCAACCGACTCTATAAATTCCATGTTTTCAATTTTCATTATAAAATATATAACATTTCCACCTGCACTGCAGCCAAAGCATTTATATATCTGTTTGTCCATTGAAACACAAAAAGAAGGTGACTTTTCTTTATGAAATGGGCAAAGTCCCATGTAATTTCTGCCACTTTTAGTAAGTGTTACATATTCAGACACTACCTCTACAATATCATTTTGCGATATAACTTCTTCTATTAAACCATCTGAATAATATGCCACTTAAATTCACCATCCTTTTTTCTATTTTATGAATTAAGTAATTTTATTCTTTCATCTCTATTTAAATATAAGTTTGATGTATTTATTACAGAAATCAGTATAAGTAATACAGTAAGTAATTGCCCATATACTAATATATTTAAACCAAATAAAGTATAAATAGTAATCATTAGTATAAATAATGTTTTTATAATAGTTGATTTTGTATCATATCTTCTTCTTAAAAATACAGTTAATATTTCTATAAATAATATATATATACATAATACAAGATAGTATCCTTTTGAGTTAAGTACAAAATTTTCAAAATTACTTATTATATTATTAGTTTCTATTGTTTTAAATAATTTCAAATTTTGTATTATATTATTTCCTGTTGAATCTTTTATATTACTTACGACATCTGTTATTATAGGTATATTATAAGTTCTTAAAATAACAAAATTTACTAACATATATGATAAATAAGAAGATATAAATATTATAACTACTGATATAAATATTTTATTTATATATATTCTTTCAATACTATATAATATAACTTTGTTTTTTTGCCTTAAATTATTGATTATTTTATTAGAAAAGTTTAAATGTGTTTTGTCTAGATTAGATGTAACAAATATCATTGATATAGCTACAATTATCCATACAATACTATTTAAATTAAGTATCATTGATATTCCAATAAATATACCAGTTAATAAAGATAAAACCATATATTTTTTTGTTTTAATTCCTAGCTGTTTCAATTCATCAATCAATTTTTGTATATACATTATTACTAGTAAACAAAATAGAGTAAGACATGCCATATTATAATAAATTAATTTATCTGTTATAGTATTTGGAAGTAGGGCAAACATAAGCATACCTACAACTGACAATATATCACTTTTTGATATATTGTATATTATTTTTTTCAATACTACAGCTGACAAAACTGAAATAATAGCCCATATAAGAATTGTAAATTTCGAAATATCTTTTACAGTAGTATATACAAATATTATTTTTGCTAAAAATGTTACTGTTATTAAAAAAACATATCTATATGTTAAACTAATAACTTTTTTTAACTTTTTTTTATTAAGTTTTTCTTTTAATAATGCATATGTTGTAATTAAAAATAATAATCCAATTACATATGCTATTTTTTCTACCGTATTAGATTTCAAACTTAAATTACTAAATGTTAAATGTATATTGGTAAATATTATAAGCATAATTAGAACTGTAAATATTGCTACAACTAAACCACGTGAAATTTTACTAATACTCATTTTTATTTAACCACTCGTTCTATTAATTATTTAATCTGTCTATCATTAGTTTTTTTTGCTGTATAATTCATTAACATAAGCTAAAGATTCATGTGTTCCTACATCATAACATTCACCTGTAAATGCATACGCATATGTTGGTAATTTTTTATGTAAGTACGCAACAAAGTTTCCAGGTGCATCATTTGAATTACCTTCATCAATGTATTGTTGAAACATTGGTATAACACTTTTTGGATATAAATATTCTGCATATGCAACATATTTACTTTTTGGCTCTGATGGTTTTTCTTCAAAACCAATTATTTTCATTTCTGAATCAACTTCTGCAACCCCTACTCGTCTAAGTAGATTTATGTCATTTTCTTCTCTAACACATACAGAAGGTGCTTGTTTTGTTTTATAAAAAGAAACAAACTCATTTAACTTAAATGTAAATAAATTGTCTCCTGCTATTATTAAAATGTCATCATTAATATTTACTTTTTCAATTGTATATAATATATCGCCTATTGCACCAAGTCTATCGTCATTTGTTAAAGTACCATCATTTATTACTGTTATAGGTTTAATATTATTACGTTCATCAGCCCACTTTGAAAAGTGTGATGAATATTTGTTATTTGTTACTAGAAATATGCTATCAACTTCTTCTATAGAATTTACTTCTTCAAGTATATAATCAAGTAAAGTTTTGCTTCCTACTTGTAATAGAGCTTTAGGAAAATTCTCTGTAAGAGGAAATAACCTTGTAGCATAACCAGCACATAATAAAATACATTTCATTTAAAATACCCCCATTTTATTCATATGATGACATTATATCACAAAAAAACACGTTTTTCAAGTTATTTTATGAAAAACGTGTTTTTTTACTGTTGTAAATATTTGAATTTTTATTAGAGATATTTTTTTATTTCTAATAAATTTGATACATGAACTGTTGGCTTAATATGGCTGTTTCTTTCATCATATTTTAAATTAAGTCCTATAGATTTAATCTTAGCTCTATTGGCAAAGTAAATATCATTATATAAACTATCTCCAATAAAAACAAAAGAGTTTCTAGAATGCATACTCAACAAACTGTATAATGCATTTTTATGTGGTTTTGCACATATTGTATCCCATCCAAAAATTCTATCAAAAAAATCTAATACTTTTAGATTTTTAAGAACACTAGACTGATCAGATGTAAACCAATTTGTAGATGCAACCATATAATATCCTTGATTTTGTAAATATTCAAGAATCTCATATGCACCATCAATAAGCGTGAGATTATCTACTTCTCTTGAAAGCAAATACCATTCTTCTGCAGTTAAATTTAACTTACTTAAATATGGTATCATTTCAGAAGCTAACTCATATACCTTTTTTCTTTTTACTATTTGCCCATTTTGAAGTCTTTGGGATAAATTATTCCAAAAATATTGTACCTGACTATTAAATTCTTCATCCAATTCCAAACCGAGTGTCCGTAAGACGTCATTTTCTATATTCTCAGAATGTTTTACTAATGTCCAATCAATATCAAAACAAATAGTTGTAATACCTGAAATTTTATTCAAAAATTTCACTCCCCTTTATAGTTTTATGTAACTATTATATACTACATATCGCTATTTGTCAAGGTTTTTCAAATCCATTCTTCCTTTATTATTATTTTCAAATGTATTTACATGATTTACATGTTGTTTTGTAACTTTCTCAATTTCTTTAACTTTTGCTTGTTGTTCATCTTCAGTAGTCCAACTATGAACACTACCCACAAAGTTATATCCATCTTTACTTTTATCAGTTAATGTTTTCTCTTCCATAGCAGCAGTCTCTGCTAAATCTGCAATGTTTCTTTTAATTTCTTTATCTTTATTTGAATCCATAAAAAATCACCTACATATATTATATCCGAAATTTTCGAATATACACACACATAGATGATTTTAAATAACTTATTCTTCTGCTAAAAAATTTTCTTCTTCTAATCCATTTTCAGTTTGAACTAATATATTTATTTTTTTTTCAGCTTTATCTAATTTTTCACTACATTCTTTAGAAAGTTTTATACCTTTTTCAAATGTTTCAATTGATTTTTCTAAACTTAAATTTCCTCTTTCAAGTTCAGTAGCTATATTTTCTAGCTCTTCTAAACTTTTTTCAAATGTTTCATTCTTCATAACATATCTCCTATTCTACAATTACATTTACTTTTCCATCAATAAATGTTAATTTTAAATTATCTCCAGATTTCACTTGATTTGTTTTAGAAATAACTGTTCCATCGTTATCTTGTGCTACAATATATCCTCTTGTAAGTGTTTTAAGTGGACTAAGAGCATCAATTTTTGATACAACTTGTAAATATCTAGATTTATTTTTTTCTAGTTTTAAATGTAATTTGTTTTCATTATACTTTAAAATAGAATCGATTTTTAATCTATAATTATTTATAATATCTAATGGAACTTTTTCTAGTTTAGATAATTTTAATCTCTTAACATATTCTTTTTTTCTATCCAAATAATTTAAAATAGCTTTTTTGCTTCTATTTTTATAACTTTCTAATTTAATTATTAAATCAGACATTTGTGGATATACAAGTTCTGCAGCAGCTGATGGTGTAGGAGCTCTTAAATCCGAAACAAAATCACATATTGTGAAATCTGTTTCGTGACCTACAGCAGATATTATTGGTATATTTGAATTATATATTTCTCTTGCTAATCCTTCATCATTAAATCCAAACAGATCCTCAAAAGAACCACCACCACGAGCTATTATAATTACATCTACACTATTTAGTTCATTAAATGTTTTAATGCCTAATTTAACAGTTTCTGCTACATTAACGCCTTGAACTGAAGCTGGATATATGAGTAAATCCATTTTACCATATCTTCTAGTAGTTACATTTATTATATCTTGAACAACTGCTCCAGTTTTTGATGTTATTATACCCACTCTACTTGGAAGAAATGGTAAACTTTTTTTATGTGATTCATCAAACAAACCTTCTGCTTCTAATCTAACTTTTAATTGTTCATATGCTAAATATAATTCTCCTAAACCTTCAGGAATCATTTTTTTACAATATATCTGATATGTTCCGTTAGCTTCATATACACTAACTTGTCCTTCTATAACAACTTTCATACCATCATTTAGTTTAAATTTCACACTTTCAGCGTGACCTTTAAACATTACACACTTAATAGAACTTGTCTCATCTTTAAGTGTAAAATATAAATGACCTGTATAGTGGGCTTTAAAATTTGTAATCTCTCCTCTAATACTAATATTATACAAAAAGGTGTTCTTATCAAACACCATTTTTAAATATTTATTAATTTGAGATACACTATATACTTTTGTATCCATATAATTTATCCTTTACTATAATATAACTTTTGCTAGTAATCCATTTACAAAATTAGCAGAAGTATCATTACCATACATTTTAGCAAGTTCTACCGCTTCGTTTACACTAACTTTAACTGGAATATTTTCAATATATTTTATTTCATATATTGCAAGTCTAAGTATTGCTAAATCTATTTTAGCTATTCTATCTATTGACCAATCTTTTAAATTTTTTAATATCTCTTCATCAATAGCATCAATATTAGCTATTACTCCACTTAATAAATTAGAAATATATTCTTTTTCTTCTTCAGTACTAACATTCTCTTCATAAGAGTGTTCTAACACATTTTCTAAATTTAAATCAAAGTCAAATCCCAATTGATATAAACATTTAAAAGCATTATCTCTTGCTTTTTTTCTTCCCATTTTCTTACTCCTCTATTTTTTATTACTATCACTTTCTACTTTGCTTGTTTTTTCTTCTTTATCTTGATAATAATAAACATTATCCTCATTTTTAAATCCTCTAAAATTAAAAAAGTTCTTTAATATTGATTCATTATCTTGTAATTTTTTACCTACATATATAGCCACTGCAACGAGTATGATAAGAACTACAAATTTAGTTATAAATTCGATTACACCAAGCGCGTATAAAAGTACAACAATTGCTACGCATATTATAACGTATTTATTCTTTAGTATGTATTCAATCATTTCTTTAACGTCTTTCATCTAATTCATTCCTCCTCTATGCTTTCTTTTCTACTTGATTATATACACCTTTTATTTTAATATTAGCTTCTTTTATTTCTACTGTTGTTTGTTTAAGAACAGCATCTTTTATATTTTCTTGAAGTTTTGCTGTAAGTGTTGGAACTACTGTATCAGGCATTATATAAGTATATATGCTAGCTATAGCTCCTTCTTCAGAAATGTTTACAGAAACTTTTACATTTTTTAAAGCTGCAAATGATCTTGTTACATTTAAAACAATACTTTCAAATGTATCTTTAGTTATATATACAGTTCCTGCTTCATGTTTAATTGCAAGTCCTGATTTTACATCTTCTTCTCTATCAGAATACGCAAATATACCAACAAGTGCTAATAAAGATACTGAAAAACTAATTCCTATAACTAAAATTTTATTATATACTATGTAATTTACAATACTGTTTAATATTGATCCAAATTTTAATACTTCAAGTGATGTTAAAATTGCTACTATAGCTAGTCCTAACATACATACTGAAAATACAACTAATATAAATTCTTTTAAATATTTCATTAGATTATCTCCTCTCTCTAATATATATTATTCTTCGTCATCACTTCTAGATTCTTTCTTTTCAAATATTATTCCCTGTACATTTATATTAACTGAAGCAACTTCTAGCCCAGTCATATTTTCTACAGCTTTTTTTACTGAATTTTGTGCTGCCCATGCTACGTCTGGTATTCTAACTCCGTATTTAACATTAACATATAAATCAACTATAACTTTTTTGCCTTCAAGTTCTATTTTAACACCTTTAGCATATTTCTTGTTTGATCCTAGTATTTGGTTAAGTCCATCAACAAAACCTAAAGTCATGCCAGCAATACCATCAACTTCAGCTGCTGCAAGACCTGCTATAATTCCTATTACATCTTCTGAAATATTTAAGTTTGTAGCAATTTCAATATTTGTATCCGCATCTAAAACTTCCTCTACAATTTGTTGCTCAGTTTTTTCTACTTCTTTTTTATTCATAATATTTCCTCCTCTATACAGAATGTATATTCTGCATTCAACACTTACATTATACACTAATTTAAGTAAAAAGTCACGTATTTAATACTTATTTATAATAATTGTAAGTAAATTATTACATTATTCCATATCTTCTATCTACACCTTTTAACTTTTTAGTTATTATTTTAGACCATATTTTATACTCTTGCATATCTTTAGATACAATTTCAATATGATATATATCACTAGATAATTTAATAATTCTTGCTATATCATTTTCTTCATAATCAATTTTTTCAAGATATTCACTCATAATTGTCATATATGTTTGACCTTTTTTTTGCATCATTTTAGCATTTATATCAAACGCCTTGATACCTTTTTTTACATCAACAATTTCTACTTGGATATCTCTAACTTTATGTGTACTACCATTTATAACTTTGCTTTTTATTTTTTGAGAAATTTCAAAAAAATTTGGTATTATTTTTACTATATAATTAGGTATTTTAATAACATTTAAATCTTGACCATTTTGTTGTTTAGCTGGAAGTTCAAATATGTAATTTGAAATATTATTCAAATCTAATTTTTTAAAGGTAATTGTCTCTTCATCTTTTTCTTGAGCTTCAACAACCTCTGGTTTAACAGTATTTAATTTAACTTTAGATTTAGTAAGTAACATAGAATTCAAATCAACTACGCCATTAAATAATTCTAAGTCTTCGTCATTAATTTCATTTTCTATTAAATCAGGTACATCTTTATTAGTTTTTTTAACTCTTTTTATTTTTTTATCAATAACTAAAGTTTCAGGTATCTTTTCTTCTGCAATTTCACTTTCATTTTCAACTGCATCAGTTATATCAAATTCAATATTTGAATTTGATAAATCAATAACAGGTATATTAAATTCATTTGCAACTATATCATCTTCTACTTTATTATTATCTTCATTTACTTCTTTAGAATGTTTAATTTCTCTTTTACCAAGAAATTCTGAAATACTTTTTATGTTATGTTCATATTGCTTATTTGAAAATATAACCTTATCATCTAACAAAGTTTGAATTAGATTTTCATCTAATTTAATAAACTCATCTTTTTTAAGTTCTATTAAAATTTTCAAATTTTCTTTATACTCTTTATTATCATTCTTATCATTAAGCATATATACAATTTTGCTAAATACAGATATATCATGTACAAGTCCACTTTCAGACATATTTGATGATGATAAATATATATTAGCTGTTTTTTGAGACTCAAATATATATATATTCGATTCAAATTCTTTTAAATCATTATTATTATACACGTATACTTCTTTTGTATACTTTAAAATATCATCTAATAAACCTTTAGTTGTATTTTTTTTATCTATACCCATAAATAAAGTTATTTTAGATTTTGTATCTACTATACTTTCCTCTAATATATTAAATCCAGATTCCTTTAATGTACCAATAAACATGTAAACTTTTTTAGGGTTTTTAGCCATTTCTTCGTCAATTAATTTAGCTAGATTTAATTCTTCACATTGAACTTTAAAGTCTAATTTCATTTATATAACCACCTCTATAATTTATACATACATTTTATCATATTTTAAAATATTTGCAAGCATTTTAAATATAATACTAATAAAAAATAATATTTTGTATATTACAAATAAATGTATACAAAATATTATTTAGTTTAAACTTCATATTAATTTTTATTATTCAACTATAACTGCAGTTCCACAAGCAGTTACCATAAGCATACTACCACCTTGACCAAGAGTTTCATAGTCGACTTTAACTCCAACTATTGCATTAGCTCCAATGCTATTAGCTCTTTGTTTTAACTCACTTAATGCATTTTCTCTTGCTGATATCAGTTCACCTTCATATGAACCTGAACGACCACCTAATATATTTGTAATACCTGCAGCAAAATCTCTTATAAAGTTTACACCACTTACAACTTCTCCAAATATTATACCTTTATATTCAACTATTTTTTTACCTTCAATACTATTTGTTGTTGTTACAATTATTTTATCCATACTTTATCCCCAATCTCAAATTATTCTAATAATTTTTTACTATCATTTAATAAACATTCATTACTTGTATCTAAACATGAAACATAACATGCTATTTGCTTTTGATTTCCATCAATATTATAATAATTATGAAAAGATGAATATAGAGGTTGAAATAACTTCAAATTAAAATAATCATCTGCATCTTTTAATTTAGCTGAAGCTTTATCAAATAATCTTATGTTTATCATATCATCTTTTTTATATCCTATTTTATTTATATTAGTTGTTTTCATTATTATAATCGAATATCCTAATTCAACTTCTAAAAGATTAATTACTTTGTCCAAAACTTCCTGATCTAAATAATGAAATGGTAAATAGCCACAATCAATAATTAATTCATCTCTATCATAAACATTATAGTAGTATATATAATCTCTAAAAAATCTTTCTAAATTTTGTTTTATTAATTTAAATCTAACTTCAGGATCTCTTGTTTTTAACAATCTCATTTTTTCTACATTTATTAACATTTTGTACTCCTATTTTTTATTGTAAAAGTATTATACCACTAAAACACCAAAAAATAAAGAGTTAAATTCTAAAAACTAGAATTTAACTCTTTATTAGTATATTTATTAATATAATAATTTTATTTTATGAACAAGTTATCATAATCAGCAACTCTCCATACCCTGTCAACATATTTAACCACTATTTCCTTTGAAATTCTGGCCTTTATAACAGATAATAATTTCTTACTTATTTTTTGACCTTTATATTTTTTAATTAAAAAATTTGTTATATTAATTTTTATATTTTTATTTAAATCATCAATATGCAACTCTAAAATTGTATATTCAACTTTTTTAAGTAAAACTTTATAACTTATTTTTTTTCTATAGCATCTTACAGATATTGCCCGTTCATTTTTTTGAAGTTTAACATTTTTGTTTGGTTGTTTTTCATAAATTTCTGTTTGGCAATTATATAAAGACTTTACTTTTGCGGTAAATATACAATGATTTGTTTTAATTTCTTCCATTAATATAACCCCCTAAAATTTTAGTATGGCTTTGTAACAATTTTCAATTCAAATATTATATCATATTTTATGTCAATTGTAAAGTCAAATATGCCATTTAGTATGGGATTACGTATAATTTATTCTATTATTTTTTGTACTCTTCCAACTATTCCATTATCTAGACGTACTTTTATACCTCTTGGGTGATTTAAACTATTAGTCAATAGGTCTTTAACTATTCCTTCAGTTAATTCTCCAGTTCTTTGATGTGGTTTTTGTACTATAAGTACTTTTGTACCGGCATGTATATTATTTCTGTTTGTTCCATCCATATAAATCACCTCCTTATTAGATATTATTTATATATATAAAAAATCAAAAGACCATATTTTATTCTGAAAACACATTATCCACATAATCATCTATAGATTTTTTAAAATCTAATTTTAAAAGTTCATTTATCTCATAAAAATTTGCTTCATCATAATTTTTATTTATATTCAATACCATAGAATAAGCTAAATATCTTTCTAAAATTACTACACTATCAATTTTAGCATCTTTAATAAGACTAAAATCATTCATATATTTTTTAAACTTTTCCCACTTTGCTATCTCATTAGCTCCTTTAGCAGTATATATATTGTTTCCATCCATATTTTTCATAAATATAGACTTTATTCCATCAAATAAAACGCCACAAATTGTTAGTGCAAATGCAATTATCATGAATGGCATAATATATTGTTGAATATTCAATTGCTTAAATATATCAAATTCCAAAACAGCAGAAATAACTAGAGTAGTAAATATCAAAGTAAAAGCAAATATAAATGCATATGCTAATGTTTTTTCAAATATTCTATTGCTTTTTTTAGAAAAATTATATTTATTATATTCTTCTTTAACAATCTTATTCCAATCAATAAAGCTAAAATTTTGTTGTGATTTTTTTGTTATCCAGTTGTATATGTATATTTCATCACTAGATAAATTAACAGCACTATTATTCAAATCAACAAACATTATATTATTGTTTTCATCTTTTTTAAATGATATAACATTTTTAGAACATAAATTTAGTATTGTTGCTATAATATCTTTCTTCTTTTCAATTTTTTGATTATATAAATATGAAACAATAGCGGGTGTATACTTAGAAGGTATATCTCTAATATATATTTCATTTGTATCATTTTTCTTAATTAATAAACTATTTTTAATTGAGATACATATTTTTATTATTAATGCTACTACTATTATTGTTCCTATAGTCATAATTATTCCATTATACCCAGCAATATTATCAGTTAATAATACTACTATATACATTATTATTAAAACAAAATATATTACTACAATACTAAGTATAAAATATTTATCTTTTTTTATATTATTACTGCATTCTAGTTGGGTTTTTCTTGATTTTAACATATACTATTCTCCTTTATATACTATTTTTGACTTAAACTAGCTATTCTATTTTAGGACCAACTTTACTCCAAGCTTCATCTATTTGTTTTGCAAAGTTATCTTTAAGTTCACCAATCATAGAATCTACACTTCCACTAACTACGTTTCCTTTTAACATTATATTATATACTTTTGGAGAATCTAGATTCACTGACCATCTCGCCATTTTCTTATTTATATGAATTCTTTCTGCCGTTGCATGATCTACTACTCCATTTTTAAAGTAATATGTTGTTATAATTCTTGGTGAAAAATTAGTATATATTGTAAAAATTACAGTATTCTCTGTTTCTTTAATAGAATATGCTTTTTGTTGGCCTTCTACGATTGGTTTCTCTATTATTTTTGTATCATCATACCACCACAATAGATAGCATAAAGCACTAATAATAATTATAGGTATAACAATAATAATAATTTTTTTCATAATTTTACCTTATCTCTATTACATTTCAAATTGCACAATTAAATGGGAAACAAAAATTTAAAGCATTAATATAATTTATTATATAATATTTTTATTCTTGTATTCTTTCACAAGCTCTTTGTCCAAATTTTGCTCTTTGTTCAAATTCCTGTATTAACAAATCATATAACTCATCTATTGATAAATTCTCTCTTCCAGCCTCATATTTAGGAATATTTTTCTCAGGTAATGTAGTAGTAACTATATTTCTATCAATAGTTACCTTTTCTATAAAAAATTTATTATTATTATCTAAACCTTTGTATAATTGTTTTGCAGACAGTTTATTATCACAAAAAATTTTCATTTCTCTTTGTGTTAATTTACTTCCTGTATAATAATATGTTGTAACTATTTTTGGCGACATATTTTGAGTGTATTCCACTGTTACTACCTTGTTATCAATTTTTGAAATCGAATAATGTGGTGTTGTATATTCTACTAATTGTAATATTCTTGTATTGTCATAATTAATTATTAATATTGCAGATATAATTACTATTGCTAATACAATTACAACTATAACTATTTTATATATACCCTTCATAATAAATCACTTCCTAATGAATTCATTATATAACAAAATTTTACAAAAAGCAATTTATTCTATATCATTGCAAAAAAATTAAGCGGCTTTGAATTTAATCAAAACCGCAATTTTAGATTGGCTGGGATGGCTGGATTCGAACCAACGAAATGCTAGCGTCAAAGGCTAGTGCCTTACCGCTTGGCGACATCCCAATGAATATTTATATAAGATGGGGTGGATAATGGGGATCGAACCCACCACCTCTAGTGCCACAGACTAGCGCTCTAACCGAATGAGCTATATCCACCACAATGTTACATATAATATTTTAACTTATTTTTACCCGTTTGTCAATATTTTATGCGAATTTTATAGTAAAAACCAATAAATATCTCTTTTATTTAGCTTTTTGTAAATCAACTGTAAAAATATGTAATTAAATATATTATTATTTAATTTTACATACTAGCATATAAATAGGACCTTTTTCACAAAACTTACTTTCATATTCTGTTAGCACATTTTCTACTTCTGTTTTATGAAGGTCAAGATATACTTCTTCAAATTTAAAACCAAAATTATTCATAGAAACTATAGTATATTGAAATAAATTTATATTATCTGTTTTAATTCTAATATTTGCATCTTTTTTTAACACTTTAACGTATTCTTTCAAAAATAATTCATGTGTTAGTCTTCTCTTTTCATGTTTAAATTTAGGCCATGGATCACTAAAATTTAAATATATTGTGTCAATTTGATTTTGATTAAAAAATTCATTTATTTTTATAGCATCAAATGCCATTATATATATATTATTTAGTGTAATATCATTTTGAATCTCGTATCTAGATATTTTTTTAGCAGCTAATGCAAGTACTGATTTACATATTTCAACGCCAATATATATCTTATCAGGATTTAGGTGAGCCATTTTAGATATGTACTCACCTTTTCCCATTCCTATTTCTAAATTTATACTTTTATTATCATTTATTATTAATTGCAAATCTTCTTTGGAATTGATATACTTAGAATATCCATTCAATTCATCATCTGCAGTCTTATTATATCTTGTTCTCATTATTATACTCCTGTAATTAATGCTGCAACTGTTACTATTATTATACAAATAATAGCTGAAATTATCAAACCTTTATACTCTACTTTAACATTCAACTTTTCTCTTTTTTCCATTTTAATTTGTTTATTTTCTATTAGTTTGTTTAATTTATCTTCATTTTTTGCTGCCTTATATATTTGTTCTTTAGCTTCATCAATTCCAAATGTAATTGATTGATTATATTTGAATTTTTTTGAAGAACATGAACAGTAGTATATACCTGCAGCTATTGCAAGTGATACTCCAAATATTTGTATAACACTTCCAATGCAAGCTAATAACATATTAATTACAGACATATTCATTAATCCCATAGCTAATATATATGGATAGCCAATAATACCTATTACAGGTATATACACATAAGGTGTTATTCCAGAAAATATTATTAGTGCAACAACAGGTATTTTATCTTTTAAAATTGTAGTAAATATATTAGAATGTGATTTTATATTTTTTGCTTCAGCCATTAATTGGTTTGCTTGATCTAAATTATTAATAAACATTATCATCAAAATTGCAAAAACAACTAGTGATAATATATATACAATTATATGTTTCTTTTTCAAATTCTTATTATAGAAAGACATATAATTTTTTAACACATCCCTAAAATTACTAGAATGTGTTCTTTCTTTTTTAACTTTCATAAGATACCCCCCGACTTTTTTATATAAGCTCAAAATCTATTTGTTTACTCTTTATATCAACTCTAGTAACTCTAACTTTAACCTTATCACCTATTTTATATGTATTGCCATTTCCTACTAATATATATTTTTTATCATCAAATGTATAAAAGCCTTTCATATTTGAGATATGTACTAATCCTTCTACGGTACTTTCTAATTTGACAAACATGCCAAATGAAGTTACTGAAGATATTATAGCTTCATATTCTTCTCCTACTTTATCTTTCATAAACATAGCCATATATAAGTCATCAAAATCTCTCTCTATTTTAGTAGATTCTTTTTCTCTATCTGTAGATATTTGTGAGTATGCAATGCTTTGTTTTCCATATTTACCTTTTTTATTGTTAGGTAAGTCATATTCACTTTCTAAGTAATCAGTTATAACTCTATGTATAAACAAATCTGGATATCTTCTAATTGGTGAAGTAAAGTGACAATAATATTTGAAAGCAAGACCAAAATGTCCTACGCATTCACTACTATATTTAGCTAGTTTTAATGTTCTAAGTGTTATTGTGCTTATAACTCTTTTTTCTTCTTCACTATCAAATTCTGATAGTACATCAGCTAACATTTTAGGAGTTACATCTTTTAATGATTTCATCGCTTTTCCATAACTTGCTAATACTTCATTTAAATTATGTAGTTTTTCTTCATCTGGTTTTTCATGTATTCTATATATGAATGGTGCTCCTAAAAGTAAGAATTTTTCAGCAATTACCATGTTAGTTACAAGCATAAATTCTTCTATTATTTTATTAGATATGTTTGTTTGGTATGGATGTATATCTTTAACTAATCCATTTTCATCTAATTCAACTTTAGTTTCTGGAATATCAAAATTTATACTTCCAAGTTCTACTCTTTTTTTATTAAGTACTGCAGCAATCTCTTGCATTACAGCTATATCACCTAAATAATTTTTATATTCTTCTAAAACTTTATCATCAGATTTCATTATGCATTTATATACTTTTTCATAAGTCATTTTCTTCTTTGATTTTATATATGCTTTATATATTTTGTTATCTATAACATTACCTTTTGTGTCTATATGCATGTCTATACTAAGTGTAAGTCTTATTTTATCTTCACTTAAACTACATATTCCATTTGATAATATTTTAGGTAACATAGGTATAACACTACCAGGAACATATATACTTGTTGCTCTGCTTATTGCTTCTTTATCTAATGCAGTACCATCTTTTACATAATGGCTTACATCAGCAATAAATACAGATAAATCATAAGTGCCGTCGCCTCTTTTACTTACACATATAGCATCATCTAGATCTTTTGCATCTTCAGAATCTATAGTGTAAATGTTAGCATTTGTTTTATCTACTCTACCAACTAAATCTTCTTTTGCTACTTCATCAGTAACATTTTCTATTTCTTTCATAACTTCTACATTAAAAGTTTCTTTTTTATCTAAATCATATGCAACATATAATGCTTTTACATATGCATTCACTTCATCTTTTCCACAAATAACCCTAACAATTGATCCTGTAAAACCAGTTTTTCTATTAGGATATGATGTGATTTCTACTTCTACCATAGCAGCATTTTCAATGCTTTTATCATCAACAAGTACTTTATTTATATATATGCTTGGTTCTTTATTATCAATAGATTCAACAAATGTTTTATTATCTACTTTATATACGCTACCTACAATTTTAGTTACTTTTCTCTTAGTTATAGATACAATTCTTCCTACTTTTCTGTGTGAATTATATCTAGTACTATTATCTAAAACAACTAGTACTTCATCACCATTCATTGCAGTATTCATACCACTATCTGGTATATATATATCTTCTTCAGATTTGTCTTCACATATTGCAAAGCCAAACCTTTCACTCTTATATTCAAATACACATTTAAAACTATTTGACTCTTGAACTACTATATATCTTCTTCTATCATCAAAAGTTAGTTTTCCGTAAATCACATAATTCATTTAATGTGTTTTCTAGCATAGACATATCTCGTATTTGTATATTTAGTGTACCAGCAATCTCTTTTCTAGTCATTGGTTTATATTCTTTGCTTAAAAAAAAGGAAGTGATTTTATCCTTCCTCCTCATATATTCATTGCTTACACAAAGAGTATCTTTTTTATAATTACTATTTTTATTACTCTTTTTTATATTATTATTATCCATATTTCTCCTTATTTCATAATTGAAATTGTTGTTAAAGTACACAATATTATGAACACAAAAGATAAAGCAATAGTCCATTTAGATAGAATTCCATCTAAAGTACCTGATTTATTTGATCCATAAAAAGTGTTTATTCCTGTAACTGAAGATTGTGATGTTTTTGATGTTTGTAACATAACAACTATTGTTACCAATAAACCTGATAACAATGTTAAAATTGATAGTGTCCAGTCGATCCAACCCATTTAAATTCCCCCTTAAGTAAAATATACAATATTATATCATACATATTATTTAAATACAAGCATTTTAAAAAAAATATAGTTGCTATATATAAATATTTTGTGCTTATTTTTACAATTTATAATATAAAAAGTAAAATAATATAACCAATTTAAAAAATGTATATTTTTATGTTGTTTTTTAAAGTTATAAAAAAACAGTAGAATATATTTCTACTGTTTTATAGTTTAACTTATTACTTTATTACTATCTGGTAAAATTATTGCTATAATGATATATGCTACTATACCAGCTCCGCCTAAACATCCAAACAATACCCAAAGTACACGTATAACACTTGGATCTATATGTAAATATTCAGCAATTCCTCCACATACTCCACAAAATATTTTGTTTTTATCTGATTTATATAATTTTTTTATATCCATTTTTATTACCTATCCTTTCACTTATTCATTAATACTTAAATTAATTTTTCCTATTCCACAATTAATTTTGAAAATTTTATTTGAAGAAGTATTTTCAATAACTTTATTATTAAGTCCAGAAAATTTATTATTGTTTAGTACTACTTCTCCAATACCTACTTTTAAATTATAATTATATTCTTTTTCATTACCCTTTAATTTTAAATCTAAATTACCTATTCCACATTTTAAATTTCCTTTATTATTTACCTTGCCACCAATTTCTACATTGCCAACTCCACAATTAACATCAATTTCATCAGTTATTAAATCATATATTTCTAAATTGCCTACGCCTACATTTATATCAGTATTAACAGCAGTTAATTTGTCTGCAATAAAACTACCTGCACCCATATTTATTTTAAGCTTTTCACTTTTAAATGATTCTGGTATATATATAATTACTTTAGTATCAAAATTGTTGATATTAAATAATTTTGATGATGTTTTATCTTGTATATACCATTGACCATTTTCAACATAACTTTTAAATGAATTATTTGAAACATTATTAGCTTCAATTTTAAATTCATTTCCTACTTTTACTTCTACATCACTTACATCTAAATCTATATTTAGAGATTCAACTCCCAAATATGTTTCTGAAATATTAGCTACATCATGTGATGGAAAATTTACAATTTTTCCACCAAAAGAAAAAGCTGTTATACTTAACACTATTCCTATAGCCAATATTATTAATCCTAGCTTAACATATTTTCTTGCAAATGAATTCATATATTTATACCTCCTTTTTTAAATGGATATTTGCATACTCTAACAATAGCTCTAACTAAAGCAGGTATACCTAATGCACAAATATTAATCATAAGTGTCGTTATAATAACTCCTGTTGAAAATAATACAAGTCCTAAGCCAAATACTAACAATCCATTTAGAGGAGCTAAAAATAATGTTACTAACCCTCCTATACTTACTGCTATTCCTGCTATTGTTATTCCAATTCCTGCGAATAACAGTCCAACCATAATTCCAAATATACCAAAAAATATTGGTAACACAATTGGAGCTAAAATCATTGTAAGTACAACTATTAAAGCAATCATTCCATAATTTATATCACTTTTAATATGTTCTTCTTTACTATATTTATTATTTGAACTGTCTTTTATACCATTATCTATAACTGGATAGTTATTTTCTTTTAATATACCATTTACAATTTTATCTACAGATCCTAATTCATTCATAACAGATTGTTCATTTTCTATTCCAGCATCATTAAAATATTCTTCATAATATGTTATTGCTGCTTCTCTCTCTTCTGACGAAAGAATTGTTAATTTTTGTCTAAGCTGCCCTAAAAAAACTTCTTTACTCACTTTTAATACCTCCTGAAAACACATTATCAATATTTAATTTATATATATTCCACTCTTCTAAATATAGAGATAGTTGACTTTTACCTTTACTTGTTATTTTATAATATCTTCTATTTCTACCTTGATATTCCATATCATATACATCCAAGCACATATCTTTTTGTAATCTTCTAAGTACAGGGTACAAAGTAGATTCCGAAACTTCAACTGCTTTTCGTACATTTTGGGTTATTTCATATCCATATGTGTCTTTTATATTTACAATAGATAAAACAAGTGCATCCAAAAGCATACCGGTTACATTGAAAATCATTTTTCTCCTCCTTTATTATATACAATATTATAGCACGTATAGTATTATATGTCAATAGTTTAGAAAAATATTTTCCATTTTATAGTATATTTCGCCAATATATTGTCAAATACAACTAAAAAACAGCAACTAAAAATCAGTTACTGCTTTTTATTTATATTATAATAGGTACAGTGCTGGACGGAAACCTATGCCTGCATCCCCACCACCATTATCATGACGACATGATACTGGTTCAGCGTTGCCATAACAAACATAGTGACCACCTCTAGTAACACCGGCAGAACTATATTTTTCATTTGTCCATTCAAATACATTACCTGCTATATCATATAAATTATTTGATTTCCAATTCTCGCTATATCCACATACTCGTATACCACCATTTGCAGGTGCTGTTGAATTTGCATGATTTCCCCATGTAGTACTATCTGTAACATTCTTACCTGAATTTTTGAGCCATATCATTACTGTATCCCACTCAGTTCCAGTTAAAAGTCCACTTTTTACTTCAGCTGTATTATACATTGATTGTGATTTTGTTTTTGAATCAACATAGTTAATGTTATTCCATACTACTGCATTTTTTTTACTCACTAAAATACCAGATGCATTTCCTGCTTCATATCTTGCTATATAGAATCCACCATATTTTGTTGTTTGATTTATTTCACTAGTTATTCCTGATGGCAAAGTATCATCAGATATACTTGCGTCATTATATGCATATCCTGATGTACACCACTTTTGATATTGTACAGTTGTTGTATTAACTGGTACCCATACAAATTGATTACCACTTACATCCTCTATTACTAATCCTGTATCCCAATTTGTTGGCCATGTTGTTCCATCATTTATTGCTTTAAATCCTTTCGGTATTATTGGGTTACTATATGTTGCTGCTCCCCCATTTATTGTTGAGTTTAATGTTGCTATTACATTTATTCCTACACCTACGCTACTTGTTATACCAACTTCTGTAATCCAACCTTTCTCTACGTCATCTGATCCTACATATACTAATTTGCCATTTGTAATTTCAAATTTTTTTCCATCTTCTACTGTCATACTTTTTATATATTCTTTAACTGTTCCAGTTATATTTGCCTCTAATCCGTTCCATGCTATTGCATTAAGTGTACTTGACTTAAATTTGCTGTCATTCAAATATTTGCTTGATTTTGTTATTGCAAGTTCAGACTTATATTCACCTACATTTGATTTAAATTTTGCTTCGTTTGCTTTTGACATTACATTGTCATTATCTAAATCTAAAATTACTGCTCCTGCTATTATTATTATAACTATTATTGTTATTACTAACACTATTAGTGATATACCTTTGTTTTTTATCATTTGAATTTCCCCTTGCTTTTGTATGAATTTATTAATATATGAATAAGTTATCATACAATCAAGTTATATCATAAACATGTTTTTTTGTCAATATATTTTACATATTTTACATTTTATTGTTTTGTGTTGTTATAAATTTTATCACCATAAGGTAATATAATTGCAACAATTATATAAGCAACTACTCCTGAACCAAATATACACCCAAATATTATCCAAAGTAATCTTACTAGACTCGGGTCCATATTTAGTGACTCAGATAGACCTCCACACACTCCAAAAATCATTTTATTACTTCTTGATTTATGTAATTTTTTTCTATTCATTTTATATACCAACCTTTCATTCATATGTTTCATTAAATATTATTTGCTTTTTTACAATAAAAAACAACAGATATTTAATATTTGTTTAATATCTGTTGTTTTTGTTTTAATTTATTACTTTAATATCACTTTTATTATCTATAATTCCTATTAACATACTTAATACAATTAAACATATTAAATATGAAAAATTAAGATCTGTCAAACTATGCAATATATACATTATAAATGATAACTTTAAAGCAGAAAATTTATTATCTTTTAGAACAAGATATATTATTAAGCAAATTGATATACCACCAATAATACCGGATTCTACAAATATTTGTAGAATTGAATTATGTACTTCTGTTGAAGTATATTTTAATGTTTGCACATTTTTATATAAATGTTTAAACCCTTCTCCACCTGTTCCAAATATTGGACTTGTAGTCCATATTTTATAAGCATCTTTAATATACTCTATTCTATCTCTTAAACTTGTTGAGCCATAAATAGAATCTCTAAATCTAAATACAATATCACTAGGTAGAATACTATATTCTAGTGGTTTAACGTTTCCATTTAATTCAAATTTTGTTATATCAATACTTCCCTCATAACAAATAAATGACACGTTAAGTCTTTTAGTATTTTCTTTTGGAGTAAAAGTACTATTAAAATTATCTGATTGATTTGCATAATATTCAAATCTTGTAATTTCTTCTTGTGCAAATTCATCATTTTCTTCAAATATAACAATGCTATATTTACTACCAATTTCATTTTCTTTAACAGAAATATCTATATTATTTATCTCATTATTTTTTACTCCATATATTTGCCTTACTATCGTATTATCTTTTGCATTACTAACAAGTTCTAGAGGTTTATATACATTAAGTCCAACTAATACATAAATTGCTATGACAGATATAGATGCAACAATAATTTTTGTTTTATTAAATTTTCTACTCTCAAACTTAGTAGTTAGAATATTATTAATTACAATGTATTTAATAATATATCTAATTGCTATAATTGAAAGTATTATATATGTTAAAAATACAAAGTATATTCTACTTGGGTTTGTAAGTACTAAATCTAATATATTATTTGAACATAGAAAAGAAATAACATATGATGCTGCTAATACAATTAGTATATTTAACCTATTTGAATTTGTTTTAAATAAATATATCATCAAGGTAATAATATAGATTATTAGAACCATTCTTGAACCAGTTAAAATAATTGAAAGAGTTGAAATAGTAAATAATACAAAGTAAATTATAAGTCCTAAATTATTTAATTTGGTATTAGATTCTTTAACTTTTTTTATATATATGTTTATTTTATCTAATACTAATATACCAGAAACAGCAATAAGTATAGCTGCCGTATTTGCATATTGTATAGTCCCAGATAATCTAGTTAAATCTTTACTTAAATATCCAGAATTAATCAATTCAAAATATGGCTGTAATATTCTGCTACCTAATCCATCAATACCAATAATAGCTTGTATTAATCCGATAAATATAAGTGTATAATAATATACATTTTTATTTTTAGAATTACTGATTATTAAATATAAAATAAATATACTTACATATCTAATAAATTCAAATTTACTATCTACTATATTTGCATAAGTGTTAAATAATATAGGCAGTACATATGCTGTTGAAAGTAATGCAAATAATATAACTGTACCTTTTACATTATTAATATTAAATTTTTTACATTTGTTTTTAGATCTATCTATAAAATATTTAATAATGACAAATAAACTGTATCCAACTCCTAAAATTATTATGGAACTGGCAAAAAATATCATGTCAGATGTATAAAATCCACCTTTTTTTACGCTTTGTAATAGTATTAAAAAACAAATCATTATATCTAATGCTTGTTTAAAACTTTTGCTTATATCAATTTTCATCATATCTATTTTATATCCCCTTATTCTTTTTTTGTTTATAATTACTATTTTAAACTAATTATATCATAAATTATATAAAAATCAATAAAAGTATAACTTTATTTAATCACTAGTTATACTTTTGTATTCTCACATCTATTTCCCCATTTATCTATAACTACGCCATTTCTATATACTTTTATTACTTCGCAATTATTACTGCATCCATTACAATCTTCACCAAGAGTTACAAAGTTTTGTTCTGATACATTAAAGTTAAACAATTTTTCTATCCCGGATTTTTTTGCAAGTATAGCTACACCTAATGCACCCAGTAAATGTGAATTTTTATCAACATATATTTCTTTTCCTGTTGCCTCTTTAAAATATTTTGTTACTCCATCATTTTTGCTTACACCACCTTGAAATACAATTTGTTCTTGTATATTTTTTCCTTTTCCAACATTATTTAAATAGTTTGATACAACAGCTTTACATAGTCCAGCAATTATATCTTGCTTACTATGTCCCATTTGTGCTTTATGTACTAAATCAGATTCTGCAAAAACTGTACATTTTGCAGCAATCTTAGTTGGATTTTTAGATTCTAGTGCAATTTTACCTAGATCCTCTACTTCCACACCTAATCTTTGAGCTTGTGAAGATAAAAAAGCACCAGTACCAGCTGCACATAAAGTATTCATGGCATAATCTACTACTATTCCATTTTGTATAATTATAATTTTAGAATCTTGACCACCTATCTCAAATATAGTTTTAACATTAGGATATAATGATATTGTACCAACTGCATGCGCAGTTATTTCATTTTTTACAACTTGAGCATCAAGCATACTTCCAACAAGTTTTCTAGCTGATCCTGTTGTACCAACTCCCACTATATTTATGCTATCATTTATTTGTTTTTCATTAACTTGCTTTTCAAGATCTTTTATAACTTTTTTAGTAGCTTCAATAGGATTACCCTCTGTCCAAATATATTTTTCTAAAATAATATTGTTTTGTTCATCAATTACGACAGCTTTAGTAGAAATAGATCCTATATCTATTCCTAAATAGTTTTTAGGCATTTTGAGCCTCCTTCTTCATTTTCAACATATCATAAAACGCCTCTAATCTGGTTTTTACACCGGTTTCACTAGTTTGCATATCAAATGTAAAATGTATTATAGGAACATTATAATCTCTAGATATCTTTTGTAATATTGGCATTGCATTTACTTCAGGAGTACACCCAAATGGTTTTATATGTATTATGCCATCATATCCACCCTCACATAGTTCTTTACTATGTGCTACACTCTCTGTACCATCTGCACCTAATGCATATGTTATATATTTATTTGCACTTTTAATAAGTTTTTTTTCTTCTTTACCTTTTTTAAATAGTAAATATGTTACTGTTGTATACCTTTTAACCTCAACATTCATTTTAGCTAATTCTTTTTCTAAAAAGAAACTAGAGAATGGTTCCATTGTAGTATATAATTCTCCTACTATACCTACTTTTAACTGGTTACTCTTTTTCTCCAATTTAACACTTGATAAAATTTGTTTGTATTTATTATTAAACTTAAATAGTTCTCTTAAATTATTAACAGATTTTAAATCTAAAAGTAATTTGTTATGTATTGCATCAATCTCACCTTTATTTACTTCATATGCTGATATATTTCTAATATTCTCTTCTAAATCATCTAACATCTCAATCATTTTTATAGTTAGCATAAAATGGTAAGCAAAGCTAATCCTTTTTAATTTTGGATTCATAACTTTAAACTTTTTATAAAGTGTAAACACATTTACACCTTTTGCATCTAGTAAAGTTATAAATGTAAAATTATATCCTAAATCTCTTAGTATCTGTTCTTGCAATTCTGCATAATACCCAAACCTACATCCACCACCTGCTTGCATTAAAACATTAGCACCTTTATCTAATGATTCTATAAAGTTACCTAACTGATATTTAAACGGTGTACATACAGAATCTGGACTATATTTTTCACCTAATTCCATAGTTTTTTTAGTCATTTTTGGTGGAGTTAAGATTTCAGAATTAACTGCTAATCTTGAAAGTAAATAATATATTGGTATATAATAATTGCCCAAATGAGGAAAACTTATAATTACTTTTTTGTTTATCTTTACATTATTAATATTAACTTGTATTTTATTTTTAAATTTATCAACCATATAATATAACCTTCTTTTTATCATTTAGAACATCAACAAAACTTTCTAATCTTGTTTGTATACCTGTATCTGAATTTAACTCATCTACTATTAAATTAATACATGGCTTATTTTTAAGTTTTCGTGTGCATAAATCTGTGACTATAGAATCAGGACCACATGTGAATACTGATATAAATATTACACCATCAACTAAATCTAAATAATTATCTAATCCACTAAGTAACAGCTTACTTTCTTCCCAGTATACTGTTTTAGAAAAATTTTTCCACCCATTTTTTTTATGTTGATTATCAACTATATCTGCGTATATTATATTTGAATTTAACTCTTTTAAATATAATATTATTGGTTTACCAAGTAACTCATCATAGACAACATACGGGTTAGATACTATCAATATATTTAACTTGTTTTCGTCTTTGATCTTTTCTAAAAATATATTTTGGTTTTTTACTTTAATTTCACATTGAGTTTTGTATTTTTTATTTGCAATTAAGTATGCTCTTAAAGTTTTTATATAGCTTACTCCTAGTTTTTTTCCTATTTCAAGAAATTCAAAAAATTGGTATTTACCTTTTAAATAATCAATATTATATGTAAGTATATTAATATTTTCAAATACGTTATAACATATATCATAGAAAGCATTAAATTTTACGCATATAACATCATTGTTTTTAAAACTACAAAATCTTGGAATAAAAATATAATCACATTTACCTATCAAACTAAAAATATGGCCCATATATATTTTACTAGCTAAACAACTTTCATCAACGGAATATGTTATACCATTATCTAAAATCTTTTTATTTGTATTTTCGCTTAGAATTATTTCACAGCCAAGTTCAGTAAAAAAAGTTTCCCATAATACATTATACTTATAGTATAACATTGCTTTTGGAATACCTATCATCAAATTAATCACCTGTATTTATTTTTAACTAAAATGGATAAATTATACAAGAATACTATATATCATATAATAAAACAGAGTCACCGTATTTGGCAACTCTGTTTTATCTATTTATATTAAAAGGTATTTCTTTAATCTACATTATATATTTATCATTAATCACATCCTAACATAAAATTATTTTTGTTATATATTTTTTTGTTTAAGAGACTTTATATTTTGGGTATATTACTTATTGTATACTATTTTAACTTTTACATCTCCTTCTTCCTTTATTTCTATATTAATATCATTAAAGTATATTGATTTTATTATTTCCTCCTCTCATATATATTCTACCTTTTAAATGTGTTAATTTTATGTTGATTTTGTAAAAAGCATGTGAAATAAAAAAAGTAGTACAAACCTTTATTTTAAAGGCTTGTACTACTTTTTATCTTGGTGCCCAAGAAGGGACTTGAACCCCCGACCCATGCCTTAGAAGGGCATTGCTCTATCCAGCTGAGCTACTTGAGCGTATAATTAAAAATTATTACCATATAATGATACCACAGTTTTATAAATAAATCAAGACTTTATCTTAAATTTTCACATATTTTTATTAACTTTGTATTTTAACATTGATTTTGTAGTATAAGTGTAGTAAAATATATGAAGGTGATTTAATTTATGAAAGAAAAAATTCAAAAGAATAGAGAAATATTAAGAAATCAAACTGCTAAAGCAGAAAAAAAGGCTAAAAGTGCAATTGCAGATTATAAAAAATTTGCAATAAAAGGTAATATCGTAGATTTAGCAATAGGTGTTGTTATAGGTGCTGCTTTTACAAATATCATAAACACATTAGTAGCAAGCTTAGTTACTCCACTACTTAGTGCTTTAACTAATAAAGTAGATATTGCAAATCTATTTATATCTCTTTCAGGTGGTAATTACAATACATTAGCAGATGCAAAAGATGCTGGGGCAATAGTAATTAGTTATGGTGCTATATTTAATGCAGTACTTAACTTCTTTATAGTTTCAGTTATATTGTTTTTAGTTTTTAAATACATTTCTAAGTTAAGAGAGTCAAATGAAAAAGGAACTGAAGAAATAGTAAAAGAAACAACAAAATCTTGTCCTTATTGTAAAAGTACTATTGATTTAAACGCTACTAAATGTGCATTTTGTACAAGTGAAGTTGATATTACTAAAGAAATAGTTCAAGAAATTGGTATTGAATAATTAAAATAAAGATTGAATAAAAAGATAAATAATAAAAAAAGATTGTAGTTTAATAACTACAATCTTTTTTATACTCTTTTAATAAGATTATTTATTGTTTACTAAATCTTTAAGAGCTTTTCCTGCTTTGAAAGCTGGTGCTTTAGAAGCAGCAATTTTTATTTCTTCTTTAGTTTGTGGGTTTCTTCCTTTTCTAGCAGCTCTTTGTCTTACTTCGAAAGTTCCAAATCCTACAAGTTGAACTTTTTCACCTGCTGTAAGCGCACCTTCAACAGTTGTTACGAAAGCTTCTAATGCAGCTTCTGCAGCTTTTTTAGTTAATTTGCTTTCTTCAGCAATTTTAGATATTAATTCGGCTTTATTCATTTTAAAATCCCTCCATTCATTTGATTACACTAGAAATATACTACAAATAGCCATGAATGTCAACACTTTTTATAAAAAAAGTATGAAAATTATTAATTTTCTGCGTTTTATACCCCTTTTTACTATATTTTAGCATATTTTGATACAAAATTGTATATCTTCTGACCCATTGGTAACTCAAGTATTTCTTCCTTTTTTAACACTTTAAATGCTAATAATGATATACAATATATTACAAGTGCACTAAACATTGTAATAATCGTAATAATATTTCCAGATATAGAAGTCATTGATAAAGTTTTGAATACAACGATCATTCCTGCCGCCATTGTTAAAGTAGCAAAAATTGTTTTTATAAATAAGTCATAAAAATTTGGTTTCACTTTCAAATAGTTAAATAAAAGTATAAATGCGAAAGTGCATGCTACAAATTGATATATAACTGAAGATATTGGTGCTACAATCTCGCCATATATAGGTATAAATGTTACATTAAGTACATACTTAATACCTACTCCAATAGCAAGGCATAACCCTGGTATATAAAGTTTACCCATTCCTTGTAATGCTCCGTATAATGTTTGAGCTATTACTGCAAATATTACAGTAAACGCCTGTATTTTCAGAAGATTTGCTCCTCCAGTAGAATTAGGAAATAATAAGTTAAAAATTGGTTGTGCAAGAATAGATAATCCTATTGCTGATGGTAGTGCTATAATTCCTGATATTTTAAGTGAGAATCTAACTTTAGACACAACTTCGTCTTTGTTTTTCTTAGCCATTGCTGATGATATAAATGGAACTAATGCTACTGCAAATGCGACATTAATTGATAACGGTAAAGCATTTAAAATTTCAACTTTACCTACCAACATTCCAAATTTTGTATTAGCTACTAATAAAGTATCTCCAAACTTTTGAAGTGCATTTACAACTGTAACTGTATCAATTAAACTTGAAAGTGTCACTATTACACTACCAAAAGATATTGGTATTACATATGATATTAATTTTTTAATTATGTGTTTTCTAGATTCAACTGTAAATTTGTTTGATGCTTTTATATCATTCCAAATATCTTTTTTATTTTTATTGTAGTATCTCATTAAGTAAAAGAATGACATTATCGTAGCAAGTGTTGTTGCTAAAGTTGAACCTGCAGCCATTATCTCTGGAGTTCTACCTAATAACATTACAACAAATATAATTGAAAATACACTATTTACTACTTGTTCTAAAATTTGTGCTTTACTATATTCTGCCATATTCTGCATTCCTACAAAATATCCTCTTATTACTGCCGTCATAGCAACAAATATAATTGCAGGTGACAGAGCCATTAAAGTATATTTAACTCCAGGATTAGATAATATATTATTTGATATATATGTTGATCCAAAAAATAATATAAGAGCAAATATAACACCCATAAATGTAAAGAGTACCATTGCCGTTCTAAATATTTTATGAGCCCCTCTTTTATCACCAATCGCAAGTTTTTCAGATACCAATTTAGATATCGTACTTGGTATTCCGAGTGTTGCTATTGCTAAAATAAATGCATACACAGAAAATCCAGATCCATAATAGCTATTGCCTAAATCTGAAAATTCTTTGAAATTTGTTAATACTATTCTATATATAAATCCTAATAGTTTAATTAATATTTGTGCGGCCATTATAACAAGTACGCCCTTTAAAAAAGTTTGCTTTTTTACTGCCAATCAATACCACTTCCTTAATTTAGTATATTTTAAACATTATCTTTTATTACCAATAATTATTTATCTACTTTTTATATCTATTTCTTCACCACATTTTACACAACTTGGTGTATTTATTTCTTCGTGTTTATTAACAAGAATAATTAAATCTCGTGATAAAGTATTTTTAGTTTCTAATATATTTAATGGCTTTTCTTCTTCTTTTTCTTCATTAGGCTTATCTATTTCATAAGCTGCATTAAGCATTTTTGGAGTATCTTTACTAGGTAAAAATTTATTTTTTACTTTACTTAGCTTGTCCTTAATTAGTTTTGAAGTGTTGTAATTAATACTTAATATATTATTATCTTTATCTCTCTTAATATCGTAACTTTCTCTATCTAAGGTATCAATTTTTAAAAAATTTTTTATATCTTCTTCTGTTATTTGTTTATCTGATTTAGAAAAAGACATTTCAAACATTTTTTCCTTTTTAAATAAGCCTTGCTTTGTATTTCCTAACATTAACTTTTCACTAAGTAACATTTTTGGTTTTGTTTCTGCAGATTCTAAATTTTGTATCATTCCAGATTTTTGTAGCCTAGTGAGCATTAATTTTGTAAGTCCTTGACTATGTGTAGTGTATTTTATTTTTTCACCCTTTTTATCAAATGTATCACTACCTATTAGAAAATTTAATTCCTGCATAAGTAGAAAGTTCATTTTATTTTTTGTTAACGTTGCTGCTATAAATTGTTTTATTGATGGAAATTCTTGTATAATTCTATTTTCTTTCTTGTAAAAAGTCTTTGAATAAAAATTATTTGATACAACGTTTATCATTGAATCTTTAATATATTCGCCTCTAATTCCCTTTAAAAGATTTTGAGCTCCATTTACAGTTAGCGGTAATCCTATTAATGGAAATACCGCTAATCCTATTGCTCCTGTCACTAATTCAGCAGAACCTATTACAGTTCTGCTTACATCTTTAATGCCTCTTTTAATATACTTTCCATTTTCCATTATAATAACCTCTTATATTATTCGTACATTGTTGCTTGTTTTTTAGCAACATCATCACTATCAAGATATTCGTCGTATGTCATACGCTTATCTATTTTACCATTAGGAGTTATTTCTATTATTCTATTTGCAATAGTTTGTATAAACTGATGATCATGTGATACAAATATAATTTCGCACTTAGTTTTGATTAATCCGTCATTTAATGCAGTAATCGACTCCATATCTAGATGGTTAGTTGGCTCCTCTAAAAACACTAAATTTGGACCTTGTAGCATAGTTTTAGCAAGCATACATCTAGCTTTTTCTCCACCAGATAATACATTTACCTTTTTCAATGCTTCTTCACCACTAAATAGCATTCTTCCTAGAAAACCACGTAGTATTGTTTCATCATTATTTATATAGTAATCACTAAGCCATTCTGTTATTATTCTATCAGAAGTGAAAAACTCACCATTATCCTTTGGAATATATGCTGTTTTAATTGTACCACCAAATGTTATAGTTCCACTATCTGGTTCCATTTCACCCATTAATATTTTAAACAATACAGTTTTAGCTCTTGCTTCTGATCCAACTAATGCTATTTTATCATCTTTTGAAACAGTGAATGTTATATTGTTTAATATTAATTCGCCGTCAATAGTTTTGCATAGATTTTCCACTTTAAGTATTTCTTTACCTGATTCCTTTTCTGGCTTAAAATCTATATATGGATATTTTCTTGTAGATGGTATAATATCATCTAATTCTATTTTTTCTAATATTTTTTTTCTTGAAGTAGCTTGTTTAGATTTAGATGCATTTGCACTAAATCTAGCTATGAAATCTTGAAGTTCAAGTATTTTATCTTCTTTCTTTTTATTAGATTCTTTCATTTGCTTTAAAGCAAGTTGACTAGATTCATACCAGAAATCATAATTTCCTGAATATAGTTTTATCTTGTTATAATCAATATCTGCAATATGTGTACAAACTTTATTTAAAAAATATCTATCATGAGATACAACAATTACAGTGTTTTGGTAATTGATTAAAAATTCTTCTAACCATGCAATAGCTGCTAAATCCAAATTGTTTGTAGGTTCATCTAGAAGTAAGTTATGTGGATTACCAAATAGAGCTTGTGCTAAAAGTACTTTAACTTTTTGAGCTGCACTTAGTTCGCCCATAAGTTTTTCATGTAATTCAGCTCCAACACCTAGTGCTTGAAGTAAGTTTGCAGCATCTGTTTCAGCCATCCAACCATCTAAATCAGCAAATTCTGCTTCTAGGTTTCCAAGTTTAATTCCATCAGCGTCTGTAAAATCTTCTTTCATATATAATTCATTTTTTAAATTTATTAATTCATTTAATCTACTGTTACCCATAACAACAACATCAATTACTTTTAATTTGTCATATGCAAACTGATCTTGTTTTAGTACTGATAACCTTTCTTTAGGATTCATTGATATGTCACCTTTACTAGGTTCAATTTCACCAGATAAAATTTTCAAAAATGTAGTTTTACCAGCTCCATTTGCTCCTATTAATCCATAACAATTTCCAGGTGCAAATTTTATATTTACGTCCTCAAATAGTACTCTCTTTCCAAATCTTAGTGTTACGTCATTTACGTTTATCATAATATCTCCATTTCTTTTTTGCTTTTTAAAATCTCATTAATTAGTATTTACTCTAACAGTCCAGTATATACAGCATCAGATACTGTAACATAATCAGCTACCCAATTACCTGCATTATCTTCTACATATACAGTTATGTTTTTAACATTCTTATCTATTGTTATTATATCTTTATATACATTTTTGCCATTTGATTTAAAATATGATTCTATCTCTCCGGCATTTATTTGTTCGTTTTCATATTTAATTACTTTTATTCCACTTGCAGCATCGCCTTTTGCAAATACTTTTAAATATGCATAAGTTTCTGATGGAATATCAGACTTTAATAGTTTTTGATTTGCTTTATCTAATGTAATAGTAGGTATTACATGGTCTACATTTGTAACTTCATACTTAGAATTAGTAACCGGTGAAGTTGCATCTACTGCATAATTTGCTGTTACAAGATAATTACCAACTATACCCGTAACATCATAAATATCATAATCTGTATCAGTAGTTGTTTTTACTATATTTGTACTATTTGCAGTTACTGTTTTTGATAAATAGTTTTTAGGTATTTTAACCTGAACTGTAACATCTACTTTTGTCCAGTTAATATTTGATGGTACAAAAATTATACCATTTTTAGTAACAGGATTACTACCTGGTGTTGTATAATTGATTAATGATTTTAAATCATCTGTCAAAGTATAGTAAGTTTTATTACCAACAGGTATTCCTTTTGCATAGTATATTTTCTTTGTATCTTTTGAAACAACATACATATCTTCTGGACCATTTTTACCCAATCCATATTTCAAACTAGTTATACCAAGTATTTTATAGTCTACTTCATATACAACAACTTTATTTCCAGTTATTGTTTCACCATCAAATTGTGATTTTGAATTTGCGGTTACTCCAGAAATATCTAATTGTATTGAATTAGATATTGGAAACTCTCCATTATTTTTTGCATTATATGCGTCTACCGACTCTTGTATTAAGCTAATTTCAGACCCAAATGTCATTTTCTTCGCGTTGTTTACAGTAGCTATACCAGATATTGTAACAGTCGTAAGCAATATGGATATAATTACCATAGTTGCTACTAAAGCTAATAAAGTAATACCTTTTTTCATATATTTTCACTCCTTTATTTTACATCATTAATATCTATTAATTTATATAATTCATCAGTCAAGGTATAATATATGTCATTGCCTATTAATTCGCCCATTAAATAGTATATTTTTTTTGTAGTAACAGAAAACGCATAAATATCATTATCTCCATATTTTGTTGTACCTCTTACAATATTATCAACTCCCGCTTGTGATAAATTTACTGTACCTAATATTATACTACCAGTAGCATAACCAGGTTCATCAGAAAATTGATTTTTTGAAGTCTCATTTAAAGTAGTTAAATCAACTGTAATTTGATCTTTAGTAGGATATTTAGAATTCATAAATTCATAATTTAATACTAATTTTTTTACTGTATAAGCTTCTTTAGCAAACTCACTCTTTTTTGTATTATTTACTATGCTTTCAAATGCAAATATAACTGTAGATAAAATAATTAAAGCAACTATTATTGTAGCAACTAAAGCTATTAATGATATCCCTCTTTTTTTAAAATTTTTCATATTAATCCCTCTACTCTATAATATATCTTTTTAAAATATTATTTTCAACTATACCTATACCTTTATATTTTTTTTCACAATATACTCTAACTAGTTTATCGTGAGATTGACATTCTAATTTAACTCCATTTACAAATTTGTTATACTCTATTTCATCTAGATATATTGCTTTTGAATTTTGGTAATATTTTTCAATAGTGATAATTCTTTTTATCATATCCTCATATTGCAATTTTAAGAAATCATACAACTTTATACTATCTGAAACTGTATTAGTTCCATTAGCCAATCTTCTAAGTTCACTCATAGTGGCTCCTGAACCTATTTTTTTTCCAATATCATTTACAAGAGAACGTATATATGTTCCTTTTGTACAATGAACATCAAAAGATACCTCTTTTTTTACAATATTAACTGAAATATTTGATATATCATATATTTCAATTTCTCTTGGTTTTAATTCAACTTCAGTACCTTCTCGTGCAAATTCATATGCTCTTTTTCCATCAATTCTAATTGCACTAAATATTGGTGGAGTTTGCAGTTGCTTACCTATAAATCTTTTTATTCTTTCTTTTATGTATATTTCATCTTTATTCATAACTGAAGCAAATACAATTTTTCCTGTTACATCATAAGTATCAGTTTCAACACCTAATAACATTTTAACAGCATATTTTTTATCTTGACATGTTAGATTTTCAGAAAGTTTAGTAGCATCTCCTATACACATCACAAGTAACCCGGTTGCCATTGGATCAAGGGTACCAGTATGTCCTATTTTAGTACCTTTTAATACTTTTCTTAAAACATCTACTACATCATGTGATGTTATACCAGATGGTTTATCTATATTTAAAATACCTGATGGTATTACTGGATTCATTTTTATACACCTTCTTTATATTAATTTTTTCAATTCTTTTAACAAATTTTGTTTTGCTATATCTATAGTACCTGACATAGTATAACCTGATGCTCTATTATGACCGCCACCGCCAAAGAAAATAGCTACTGTGGATACATCAACTTTTTCACCTGAACGTAAGCTAACTTTGTTAGTTCCATTACTTTTTCCTCTTACATATACTGCAACTTCTGTTCCTTGAACCATTCTTAAATAATTGGTCATTCCTTCTGCATCTTCTTCATCTACGCCTAATTTACAAATAGTATCATAATCTATATATGTATATCTAATTTTACCATCTTCAAATACTTCCATATTATTTATAGCAGTAGCTATAAGTTTTAATTTAGATTCTTTAATTGTATCATTTAATTTTTTGCAAATATATGCAAAATTTATTCCAAGACCTACTAATTTTGATACAATAGCTAAAGTTCTTGCATTCGTTGATGAATAGTTAAAACTTCCTGTATCAGTTAATATACCGGCATATATAAATGTAGCAATATCTATATCTATTTTAATTTTTAAATATGTAATAAATTCATATACTAATTGACAAGTCGCAGGACATGCTTCATCAATAATATTAACTTTTCCATATACACCAGATCTTTTATGGTGATCTATCATTATTATATTTTTTGCTTTTTTCATATCATTTTCAGATAATCCAAGTCTTGTTATATCACTTGCATCAACTGCTATAAGTAAATCAACTGATTCTTCTTCAATACCTGTTTTAGCTTGATCCATGTAAGGTAAAAAATCAAATATTTCAGAATGTTTAGGAATTATAACATCAACATCCTTACCCATTTTTCTAAGTGCTAAGCACATAGAATAAGATGATCCAATTGAATCTCCATCAGGATTTATATGTCCAACAATATAAATTTTATTTGCTTTCTTTATATACTTTTTTGCTTCTTTAAATTCTAACATAAGTATCCCCTTTTATATTGAGTAAATTATATCATTAAAAACGTATTTTTACAATATTTTTATTTAAAGTTTGATAAAAATAGATTAATCTTGTCGATTTTTATTTTTAATACTATAAATCCAATGTTTTGATTAATTAAAAACTAATAATATAAAAACTGTGTAGATTCAGAAATGAATTTACACAGTTTTATTTATACTGTTAGTAATCTTGTGGAAGTTACACTATTCTTATTCTGATTTTGTTTCTGTTTTTGCCATATTTTTGAAAACTTCATCCATGTGTGATCCATATTCCAAAGAATTATCAATTACAAATGTAAGTTCAGGTGTATTTCTCATTTTAACATGTCTGCTTATACCACCACGTATAAATTTCGAACATTTTTTTAAAGCTTCTAAAACACTTTCTTTATCTTTTACATTATAGATGCTAACAAATACTTTTGCATATTTTTGATCTGGAGTTATTTTAACATCAGTTACAGATATGAGTCCAGTTACATCTGGATTCTTAAGTTCTTCTGAAATTATAACAGTTAGTGCTCTTTTTGTATCTTGTTCTAATCTTTCATGTTTTTGCATATATTTTATTTCCTCTTTTCTTCAACCATTTCATAACATTCTAGAATATCTCCTTCTAGAATCTCATTGAATTTTTCAAGTTTAATACCACCTTCGTAGCCTTCTTTAAGTTCTTTAGCATCATCTTTCTCACGTTTTAATGATTCTATTTTAGCTTCAGCAACAACTACAGATTCTCTTATTATTCTGCACATTGTATTACGAATTATACTACCAGATTTTACATAAGATCCAGCAATTGTACCAACGTTAGAAACTTTGAATATTGCTCTAACTTCAGCTGTTCCATGAATAACCTCTTTATATATTGGTTTAAGCATGCCTTTCATTGCACTTTCTACATCGTTTATTGCATCGTATATTACACTATATAGTCTTAAATCAACCTTTTCTTTTTCTGCTTGAGATACTGCAGTAGATTCAGGTCTTACATTAAATCCTATTATTATAGCATTAGATACGCTAGCAAGTGTTACATCACTCTCTTTTATTCCACCTGTTGAAGCATGTATAATTTTTACTTTTACTTCTTCATTAGAAATTTTGAGCAATGAATTTTTCAATGCTTCAAGTGTTCCTTGAACATCAGCTTTAACAATTATATTTAAATCTTTTATTTCGCCTTCTTTTATTTGGCCAAATAAATCTTCAAGTGTTATTTTAGAACCTTGTTTAACTAGATTTCTTCTTACATCAGCTTTTCTTTTACTTACAAGTTGTTTAGCTGTTTTTTCATCTTCTACTTCATAGAAAACATCACCAGTTTGTGGTACTGCTCCAAGTCCTATTATTTCTACCGGAGTAGATGGACCTGCAGATTTTACTTTTTTACCTTTATCATTTTTCATAGCACGAACTTTACCAATAATGTTACCTACTACTATTGTATCGCCAACATTAAGTGTTCCTCTTTGTACTAATAATGATGTTATTGTACCAGTATTTTTATCAAGTTTTGCTTCTATTACAGTTCCTTTTGCTTGTTTATTAGGATTAGCTCTAAGTTCTTTCATTTCTGCTGTTAAAAGTATCATTTCAAGTAAGTTATCAACACCTTCACCAGTTAAAGCTGAGATAGGTACACATATTGTGTCTCCTCCCCATTCTTCTGATATTAGTCCAACTTCTAGTAATTCTTGTTTTACTTTTTCAACATTAGCGCCTTGCTTATCAATTTTATTTATTGCAACTATAATTGATACTCCAGCAGCTTTTGCATGATCAATTGCTTCAATTGTTTGAGGTTTTATACCGTCATCTGCTGCTACAACTATAACAGCTATATCAGTGATGTGTGCTCCTCTTGCTCTCATTTCAGTAAATGCTTCATGACCTGGTGTATCCAAGAAACAAATTTCTTTTCCGTTTATTTCTACTTTGTATGCGCCTATATGTTGAGTAATACCGCCTGCTTCTCCACTTACAACATGTGCACTTCTTATTCTATCTAAAAGTGATGTTTTACCGTGATCAACATGACCCATTACAACTACTATAGGAGGTCTTGGTTCCATATCTACTTCTAAATCATCTGTATCATCAAATAGTATATCTTCTTCTGTAATAATTACTTGCTTTTCAGCAGTTATACCAAATTCTGCAGCTATTAAAAATGCTGTATCAAAATCAATTTCTTGATTTACTGTAGCTAAAATACCAAGTGTGAATAATTTTTTAATTATTTCAGACGCTTGTTTCTTTACAGACTCAGCAAATTCTTTAACTGTCATAGTTTCAGGTAATTTTACTTCTGTCATAGGAATTATTTTTGTTTGATTTTGACTAGTTATTACTCTTTTATCTCTTCTTTTTCTATTTGTTCTTCTTACAGAATCTGCATTTCTTTCATACAAATCTAACATAGAGCTAGATGAATTAACTTCTAATCCTTTTAATTTAGATGTATCTATTTTTGTTTGTTGTTCTCTTAAATCATTTTTGTTTAAAGTAGATTTCTTCCCATCAGTAGATGATGGAGCATTATTATACTTCTTTTTATCTATTAATGTAAGACTATAATCTCTTGTTTCTTTTTGTTCCATTGGTGCATTATCAGTAGATTGTTTCATAAACTTATCTACTTGACTAAGTGGTGGACTACTATTAAATCTATTATTTCTATATCCTCCACCGTTATTATTATAAGGTGGTCTACTACCTGTTGTTCCAGTTGTTCCATTGTTATATGGAGGTCTACTACCTGGTGCTCCAGTATTATTATATGGTCTTGGAGTATATGTTGAATTGTTGTTATTGTATGGTCTGTTTTCTGTTGTTCCTGGCGCCCCATTATTATTGTATGGTCTTGGTGTATATGCCCCGTTGTTATTATTATAATTATTGTTATATGGTCTGTTTTGTGTTGTTCCTGGCGCTCCAGGTGTTCCATTATTGTTGTTATATGGTCTTGGAGTATATCCCCCGTTGTTGTTATTATAATTATTGTTATATGGTCTTGGAGTATAATTTGAGTTGTTGTTATTATTGTATGGTCTATTTTCTGTTGTTCCTGGTGTTCCAGCTACTGGAGTTGTTCCAGGTGCTGTATTATTGTTGTTATAATTGTTGTTATATGGTCTTGGAGTATAATTTGAGTTGTTGTTACTATTGTATGGTCTTCTCTCATATGTAGAATTGTTATTATTGTATGGTCTACTCTCTGTTGTTCCTGGTGTTCCAGTTGCTGGAGTTGTTCCAGGTGTTGTAGCTGCTCCAGGTGCCACGTTATTGTTGTTATATGGTCTTCTTTCATATGTTGAGTTGTTGTTATTATAATTATTGTTATATGGTCTTCTCTCATATGTAGAATTATTATTATTATATGGTCTATTTTCTGTTGTTCCTGGTGTTCCAGCTACTGGAGTTGTTCCAGGTGTTGTATTATTGTTGTTATAATTGTTGTTATATGGTCTTGGAGTATAATTTGAGTTATTGTTATTATTGTATGGTCTTCTCTCATATGTAGAATTGTTATTATTGTATGGTCTGTTTTCTGTTGTTCCAGTTACTGGAGTTGTTCCAGGTGTTGCGCTGTTATTGTTATATGGTCTTCTTTCATATGTTGAGTTATTGTTGTTATTATTTATATATGGTTTCTTTTCATAAGTTGGGTTGTTGTTATCTGCTTTTATTTCGGGAACTTTTACTTCTTCTACTTTTTCTACTTTTTCTACTTTTTCTTTTACTATTGCTACATCCATATTTTTATCTTCTACATCCTCTTTTTCTACATGTTTTATTACTTCATTTTTTACTTCTTCATCAATTTTTTTACCATTTCTAGTAATTACAACATTAGAATTTCTATTATATGAAACTCCCATACTGTTTGAGTTACTAAATTTAGGTGTCAAAACTCCTAAGCCCTCTTTTGAATAAGAATTATCAGCTGCTCTGCTTTCTGTTCTTATTGTTTGATGACTTTTCTTTATCTCTCCAGAAATATTTGTAGTTATCTCTTCTATTTCGTTTTTATCATTATTAGTATTAATAACTTTAACATTTCTTCTAATGATATGAGGAGCAGATTCTATCTTCTTTGAATCAGAACTCTTTTTGGGTTCAATCATCTCTTTGGAAGAATTTGTGTTACCTTTAAATTTGCTATATTCTTCGTCAGTAAGCGCTGATAAGTGAGATTTAACCTCAATACCCATACTTTTTAATTTACCTATTATTTCACTATTAGATAAATTAAGATCTTTTGCTAATTCATGTACTTTAATTTTACCCAAAACTTATTCCCCCATCCTAATTAATAACAACTCTAAAACTTTTTTTAAACTATCATAACTTAAACTTATTTTTAAATTATATTTAGATTTATCAATGACTTTTATAAATTTTTTTATACATTTTTCATTTTTACAAATATATATTCCTCTACAATCTATATTTTGTTTTTCATCTAATATAGCTGACCCATTGTCTGCTACTATCCTATACAAATTATTTTTTTCATCTCTTTTTTTGCATAAGCTGCAACATCTTATTGGAGTCAAATATATCACCTTTTCTATTCTACTATATTATCTTTTACACTTGTTTCTGTTTTTATATCTATTTTCCATCCTGTAAGTATAGCAGCAAGTCTTACATTTTGACCACCGCTACCTATAGCATAAGACAAACATTCATCAGGAACAACTACAGTTGCAATTCTTTCCTCATCATTTATGTCTATAGCTAAAACTTGTGCTGGTGATAATGCATTTATTATAAAACTTGGAATATCTTCGCTGTAAGGTATTACATCTATTCTTTCACCAGATAATTCTTGAATTATTGGTTGTATTCTTATACCTTTTTTACCTACGCATGCTCCTACTGGATCTATATTTTCATCTTCAGTATATACAGCTATTTTAGTTCTGCTTCCAGCTTCACGTGCAATACCTTTTATTACTACTATACCTTCAGCTACTTCTGGAACTTCAAGTTCAAATAGTTTTTTTATAAAGTTTGGATCTTTTCTAGAAAGTATAACTTGTGGACCATATTTACCATTAGTTGTAACACTTAAAACATATGCTTTAACTCTATCATGAGAATTAAAAGTTTCATTTTTAATTTGTTCTTTTTCTGGAATTAAAGCTTCAACTTTTCCTAAATCAACAATTGTTCCAAATTTGTCAGTTCTTTGAACTATACCAACAACTATTTTGCCTTCTTTGTCGCTATATTGTGAAAATACTAAATCTCTCTCTGCTTCTCTTAATCTTTGTACTATGATTTGTTTACCTGCAGATGCAGCTATTCTTCCGAAATTTTTTGGTGTAACTTCAATGTTAATAGTATCTCCTATTTTTGCTCTTTTAGTCACTGTTTTAGCCTCTTCTAAAGACACTTGTGTGTTTTTATCAGTAACTTCTTCAACAACTTCTTTAATAGCAAATATTTTAATATCTCCTTTTTCTTCATTAAGTTCAACTACCACTGTTTCATTTGTGTCATAGTTTTTCTTATATGCAGCCTCTAAAGCCATTTTTAAAGATTCTATTAAATATTCTTTTGTTATCCCTTTGTCCATGTAAATTTCATCTAAAGCATTGATTAATTCTTTGGCGCTAACTTTTTCACTTTTTGCTTTCATAGTATAATATTCCACCTTTCTATTTTTTACTCTCTTTAAACATCGTGTTAAAATCAAAAACTGTATGTGCAGATCCTATATCTTTTATATTTACATTAAAAGTAATGTCTATATTTGATATGTTCATTTTAACTGTTATTTTGTTTTGTTCCTCATCTACGCTAACTAATTTTGCTTCAAACTCTTTAAGTTTAACATCTTTTAGTATATCGGTTTTTTTAAATAGTCTAACAAAAATATCATATCCAATATATTTTTTATATAATTTTAAATTTTTAAGTTGTCTTTCCATTCCTGCAGAAGATACTTCTAAAATGTACTCTTTATCTTCTTTCATTAATGTATCAATATTCTCTTCAATTTTTCTACTAATATTTTGACAATCTTCTATGTCAACTTTACCTTCTATTTTATCTATAACTACTCTTAAAATGCTACTGTTTAGTTCATTTACATATTCAACATATTCAATTGCAAAACCTAGGTCTTTTATATCATTATCAACTACATTTTCAATTTCATTCATCAATTTATTTGTAATATTATTCACCTCAAACCTTCACAGAATAGTAAATGAGAGGATCTTGTCAACCCCCTCATCTTAATTATGTTTATATTATATACTATAAATACAAAAAAAGCAAGAGTTATATGCTAATTTGTTTGATATATATACAAAAAAATGGAATTGTTTTCTTTTTTCATTATGCATTGTATCATTTTTTTATTAATCTAATTACATCAATTTGCGGTGTATTAAATAATCTAAAACCAAGGAATGGGATTTTTTTACTTGTACCTAATCCCGAGCTAACGTATTGGCTCACGTTTTTATAGTTGTACAACCCAGATACTATTTCTCTATCTGGAAAAAAAGATTCTTTAGGGTTTTTGGTTGGCACAAATATTGCTCCGTAAAAAAGGAATTCTAATCTGACCTCCATGATAATGTCCAGCTATTATTAAATCATATTTATAATATCGTAATTTATTCATTGATATCAATTTTAAAACAGATTTATTAACAGGTTCATGCCCTATTGCTATACTTGTATCATTTCCAATGAGTGAAAACTTCTGTTTAAATTTTTCTTCATAGGAATATTTTTTTCCATAGCAAATCATATTGGTAGCTATATCAAAATTAGATAACCATATTCTAGAGCTGTTTTTTTCTATACAGTGAGTATCTTTAAGTAATGTACATCCTAGTGATTCTATTTCTGTACCAAAATCAGTAACCTTATTATTTTCTTCATCATATGTTTTAGGTCCATTATTTCCATCAACATATATCATAAATTCTTTGTTATTTATATTAGCAAAAAGATTTTTCAAAACTTTCATATTATAGTCTTTATTATTTATCATGTCTCCAGTAAAAGCAATTAAATCGTAATCTATATTATTAATTTTGTCATATAGTATTTTTCCAAATTCCTTAGAGTGTAAATCTGTCATTTGCAATATTGTGTAGTTATTAAATTCATTTGGCAAATTTTCTATATGCACGTCGTTGTATTTTACATTTACCTTGTTATTATCTAGTAAAACATATATGATAAATGTAGATGCACAAAAAATTAGTATTATTAGTATAAATGTCATATTATTCTCCTATTTTTAATTTTCAATCCTACTATATTATTAACAACTTACATATTATTATTATAATTCCAACAAAAAATATGCTACCAAAAATTGTCTTGTTATGTTTTGCTAACCATTTTGGTAAATATATATCGAATCCTACTTCGCGCTCATCTGTATACTTATATGCTAATGTTGTAAATGGACATATCCATTTATTCATTAGTAATACCAAACATTCTAGTATTACTAGTATTATTGAAATTAATAATACTATATCAAATTTATTTGTTATTGCAGCAAAAGCTATATATAAAATTATAATTACATATAAAAACCAAATAGTGGTATGTATTACTTTTACAATTGTTAATTTCTTATTCATATTATTGTTCTCAATTCTAGTTTAATACTTACCATTAAATATTTTTTATATTCAATTTTAATATCAATCTCCTATACATTTATTTAATTCCTACATCTTTGTAAAATGTAGGAATTATATTATTATATTTATTATTTAATTATATTTTCATTAATAGTTTTCCATATATCTGAAGTTTCAAATCCCTTTTGCCATGCAGCAAGTCCACCTAGTCCATATGTATTTATTGTATTCACTCTATTTTTCATAGATGTACTATCTTCAATCCACATCTTATATGTCATATCGCCTTTTGTATTCTCAACATAATTTTGACCAGATTTCTCATCGTAAATTAATTTTAAATTATTAGTTTTAATATAATTTACAGAATCTTTAATAGTATATACACTAGTTACTGGCTTACTTACTCCTGTTTTTTCAGTCCACAATCTTGTATAGAAAGGAACTCCTAATATTATTTTTTCTGAAGGTATCTTTGAATCACTTATTAGTGATTTTATATTTTCTTCAACCCATGAAATTTCTGCTATAGAACCACTTTCATTAGACCAATTTCCTCTTTGATCATATCCCATAAGTATTGTATAATCTGAAGCTTCACCTACACCTTTTCTATCAATGTAAGCTACAAAATACATATCAACAGATATTGTTTTACCTTGTTTTCTAACTAATGGTGCAAGTTCACGTATAAATTGTGTATATAGGTTTCTATCATCTATTTTCATATTTTCAAAATCTAAATTTATACCATCTAAATTGTCTTTTTTCAATATATTAAGTATATTTTTTATTAAGTTTTCTCTTGAAGTTTCACTATTCATTAAAAGTGAAGTATCCGTTGGTGAATAACTAACAGAATCAATACCATTTGTTATTACTGGCCATACTTTATATCCTAGACTTTTAGCTTTGTTTACATATTCATTTGCAGATTTACTAGTTATATCACCATTAGAGTTTTTAAGTTCATATAATGTTGGTGATACAACATTAACTACATCAATTTTTGAATTTTCTAAAGTAGCTAAGTTATTGCCATATTGCCAAAACATAGTTATTTTATCATTTTTTTCTTTTACAGTATTTTGAACTTCTACTTCTTTAAGTACGGAAGAATTTTTAAATATATATCCAACAATATTTTCATTTGTTTTTATTTTTATCCATCTGTTATGTTTAAGACTCTCTTCATAAACAAGAACTGTATCAGTTTTATTTAGTTCAGTTAAAACATCCGAATCAGTTAGTATATCTGAATATACCTTAACTTTATTATATAATATATCCCCTTGTGCTGCTACTTTTTTATCAATTACAATTGAATTTAATTGTTCATTATATTGAACATCAACATTATATAAATCCTTTAAAATATTTATTGGTATATAAACTTTATTATCTACTAGTTTAACTTCATTTTCAATATCTTTGTCTTCTAAATTTAAATTGACTTTTTTCTCTCCAACTTTAAATTTAGCGACATCAGTCTCTGTGGTAACTATTATTTTTGAAGCTATACTATCATAAAATATATTATCATCTATTGTTTTACCTATAGTATCAGAAGAAATATATATTCCACCATCTTGTATAAATGGTTTAAAATCAGTTTGTATATTATCTCCAAATATTATTAAAGATGTTAAATCTCTTGATTTATGTGGAGCTATTTCAATCATTACAATTACAATAGCAAGAATTAATATCAAAGTAATAGAATATTTTAATCTAAAAATTTCCTTCATTATTTCACCTCTTATATGGTTACTTTCTAACTTCAGCTTTAAATTGGCTGTTTAACATATTAACTAATTTATTCATAAATGCTGATATTTCAGCATCTTCTAATGTTTTATCATTAGATCTTAGTCTTATTCTATATGCCATACTCTTTTTACCTTGTTCAATTTGATTACCTTGGTATACATCAAATAATATAATGTTCTCCACTATATTTTTATCTATATTTTTAATTTCTTTTACAATATCACCTGAAAGAACATCTTCATCTATTACAAAAGCTATATCTCTTTCAACAGTTGGAAATTTAGGTAATTCTTTATATTTAATTTTGCCTATCTTATTCTCATATATTTTATCTATATATATTACTGCAATATATGTATTATCAGGTAATGTATAATTTTGAATAACTTTAGGATTTACTTTACCTATTGTTGCAATTATTTCATTATTTACTATTAAATCTGCAGACATCCCAGGATGTAAATATGTTTCTGTACTTCTAATTATTTCAGTCTCAATTTTAAAATTACTTAAAATATTAGAAACAATATTTTTTATTTCATAAAAACTTAAATTATCTCCATACATTCCTAAAGTTAGATGTAATTGCTCATTACACAATTCATTATTTAATATATTTTCTGCATTTAAAAATACTTTTCCTAAATCGAATAATTTCACATCATTATTTTTTCTTAAATTATTTCTTTCAAGAGCTTCTAACATATGTGGAACAGTTGTTGTTCTCATATATTCAAAATCTTTACTAAGTGGATTTTCAAGTTTAACAAGATTATATACTTTTTTGTTATCTTCAGATATAGCTTTTTTCAAAGTATCTAAACTAAAGAACGTATATGTATATATTTCACTACATCCTGAAGATATACTTAAAGATTTTATTTTATCTTCAAATATTTGTTTTTCTGTTCTTCCACCATATGTAGCGGCAGTAGTTGGCATTGTAGAAGGTAACTTATCATATCCATATATACGTGCTATTTCTTCTGATAAATCTTCTGTTATACGTATATCTTCTCTATAATATGGAACTGTTGCTACTCCATTGTTTACTTTTAAATTTAAATCATTTAATATTTTATCTATTTCCATTATACTAAGTTTTGTACCAACTATACTATTAATTTTGTTATAGTCAACAGCAAGTTTGTAATCACTTTGTTCACAATTATTTTCATTAACTACATCTAATGAAATACTACCTATTCCTAAATAATTTATTAAATTACACACTCTACTCATAGCATGCTCTGTAAGATCAGCTGCAAGACCTTTTTCATATTTAGATGAAGCATCTGTTCTAAGTAATAGTTTTTTTGATGTATTTCTTATACTTCCTCTAATAAAGTTTGCAGATTCTATTGCAACTGAAGTTGTTAGGTTGCTAATTGCAGAATCTACTCCACCCATAACCCCAGCTATTGCTAACGCTTTTTCACTATCTGCAATAACCATATTAGTAGCGTTTAAAGTTCTTACTTCTTTATCTAAAGTAACTATTTTTTCATTTTCATATGCCTGTCTAACTTGTATTTCTCCGTTTAGTATATCTCTATCAAAAGCGTGTAGAGGTTGACCCATTTCAAGCATAACATAGTTAGTTATATCAACAATGTTATTTATAACTGAGTATCCTGATTTCATTAATTTAACTTGAATTTCAAATGGAGATGGAGCAATTGTAACATTTTTAGCAACATTAAGAACATACTTATTACAATTATCTGTATTTATTTTTACACTTAAATTATCAATATTTTTAACGTAATTCAGTTTTGCATCTTTATCTTGCCATAATTCTGTGCATTCTAATCCGAAAGTTACAGCAAATTCACGAGCTAATCCTTCTACAGATAAGCAATCAGATCTATTTGGAGTTATTTCAAATTCTATTACATAATCTCCAAGACCAATTAATTTTGATACATCTTCACCTATTTTTACATCTTTTGGAAATGATATAAGTCCTGATGTTTTAACAATATAAAAATTCTCTTTAGTTAAACCTAAATCTAATATATGACAAATCATACATTCAGATTTAATACCTTTAACTAAGTCTTCTTTAACAGTTTTTCCAATTATTTTTGCATTTGGAAGTGCTACAGGAACTATATCACCTATTTGTATATCAGGTATCTTAGCTACTGCTATGTATTTACGATCACCAAGATTTAAAGTTACAATACTAAAAGAATCATCTTCAGGATGTTTAACTATATTTTCTACTAATCCTGTGTATACACCTTCTGTAATTTCTCCATATTTTTCATATTTTTCTACTTTACTACCACTCATAGTAAGTCTTTCTGTTATTTCTTTTATATCTAAATTATCATCTAACTTAGCATATTCTTTTAGCCAATTAAGTGAAACATTCATATTCTTTCCTACTTTCTAAAACTGCTTTAAAAATCTAACATCATTTTCGTATAAATATCTCATATCATTTATATCAAATTTTGTCATTGCTATTCTCTCTAATCCCATGCCAAATGCAAATCCTGAATAAATTTTAGAATCTATACCAGCAGCTTCTAGTACATTAGGATGAACCATGCCTGCACCTAATATTTCTATCCAACCTTCACCTTTACAAACTTTACATCCTATACCGCCACATACAAAGCATGATACATCAACTTCTGCACTAGGCTCAGTAAATGGAAAATGATGAGGTCTTAAACGTATTTTAGTAGTATCACCAAAATATGTTTTAGCAAATGTTTCTAAAGTTCCTTTTAAATCTGACATTGTTATATTTTTATCTACAACTAATCCTTCAACCTGATGAAACATAGGTGAATGAGTAGCATCCACATTATCTGATCTATATACTCTACCTGGACATATTATTTTTATAGGAGGCTCTTGTTTAAGCATTGTTCTAGCTTGAACAGGTGATGTTTGTGTTCTAAGTATTACATCTTCTGTTATGTAAAACGTATCTTGTAAATCTCTAGCTGGATGATCTTTTGGAGTATTCAAAGCATCAAAATTTAATTTAGCAAATTCTATTTCAGGTCCCTCAGCTATTGAGTAACCCATACCAATAAATATTTCCTTTATATCATCTAAAACAATTGTTAAAGGATGTTTACTACCATCTTGCCCTATAGACTTATTAATTGATATATCAATTTTTTCAGAATTAATTCTTTTCTCAATTTCACTATTCTTTAAAATTTTAAGTTTAGATTCAATGTCAATTTCAACTTCTTGTCTCAAAGAATTAATTAAACTACCAGCCACTTTTCTATCTTCAGGCGCCATTTGACCCAAAGTTTTAAGAATTGTAGTTATTTCACCTTTTTTACCAAGATATTTAACCTTAAGGTTTTCTATATCTTCTACCTTAATTGAATTATTTAATTCTAACTCAATCTGTTGTTTAATTTGTTTTAATTTCTCATTCATTTTGTACATCTCCTAGTTTTTACTATTTTATAATAGTTTAATTATATAATAAAAGTATCATGAAATCAAGGAAACTAGTAAAATATTGAAGATAAATCATAAAAAAGCTATCTATAATTTTAATTACAGATAGCTTTTAATATATTTCTATTATTGTATGTCTTGAGGTAAACCTATACTACTAAGTTTAGACTCAAATTCTGATATTTTTTGTTCTGTTTCAAATTGTTCTATTCTATTTAATGCATATAAGTATTTTCTCTCATCAGAAAGTAATTTTTGGTATTCGTCATTCCAATCTTCATGATTGCGTAAACTTGTATGAACATTATTTAATTTATCTTCTAAAACTGTTTTTATAGGTTTTATTAAATCGCCATCTTTATCGATTTTGATTCCATTATCTACCATGTAATGAACAGCTTCTGCAAATAATCTCTCACCTTGTGTATTAACTATGTTATCTGTATTATCATGTAAGATTCCAACCATTTTGCATATTTGAGGTGCTCCAACTTTTTTAAATATAGTATCTACTCTAGAATCAATAAATTGACCGTTTTCTCCAAATACTTCTTGTCCACCAATAAATATATCAACATTATTTTGAACAATTCTTAATTGTTCAACTGGAATATCACTAGTTGCTATTTCTAATACATGTCTGTCATAGTACTTTCTAAAAGCACCATTACACATTTCATGACTAGCAATATATGGTTTAAAATATTGTGCATATCCTCTTAATACTTCATGTTGAGTTGTATCTCCACTAGTATTTTGTCTTACTGCATCAATATCTTCGCCAAAATATGCAGTAACTTTATGATCTATTGCATCATTTTCATATACTTGCTCTTGTTTTTCTTCAACTTCTGCTTCTTGCTCAGTTGCAACACTAAGCATTAGTAATTCTTCTTTTACACCAAAGATTCTTTTAACCGCGTCTTTAACAGTAGTTAAATCACATAATAATAATTCCCATTCGTTTTTCCAAAATTCTAACATAAAACAACACCCTCTTTTGTATACTTTCATACAACTTTTTTGTATGATTTTTAACTTGATAATATTGTACAACATATGAAAACAAAAAGCAATACTTTTTATATATTATTTTTGTTACATTTTTATTACTAAAAGTGTAACTATAATATATTAATTATTGCTTTTTGTCTATTAGTCAACATATTTCGTACGTTAGTTTACAATAAATATGTAATATTTTGCTTATTTCATTTCAAATTTTTATTACCAAATTTTATTATTTTTTACAAAATTAATTATTAAATATGATTTTTCTACAAATTGCATTAATATTCGAGTAATTCTTTAAGTTTTAATGTGTTTAATCCACCGTTTCCCCATATGTATATGTTTCTATATCCTAAACTATTTAATTTTTGTATTGCGTATTTTGTTCTTTCTCCAGTAACACAATATACTAATATTTTTGTATTTATATCAGGAACAATACTTCTAACATTTCTACTTAACATATTTAAAGGTATATTTATAGCATTTTTTACATGCATACTCTTAAATTCATTTTCTGTGGTTACGTCCATAATGCACACATCTTGTTTTAAGAATTCATGTAATTCTTCTTGCGGAATTACTTTATATTCACCTGGAAATCGGCAACTTCTACTATTACTTCTGTTGTTAAAACCATTACCAAATATGTTGCCTCTATTAAAATTAAAATTAAACATACAATCACCTTAGTAGATTGTATGTTTAACTTTTGTTTTTATGTTATTATTTATCTTCTTTGATATATATTTTTGCAAGAACTAGTTTTACTATTTCAAATAAAACTATTGCTGTTATAGACATAGTTGCTATCAATATATATATATCAGCTGGAATAGCTTCAACTTTTAGCCATTGTCTTGTCATTGGAAACATAAGCATAGCATATTGAATTATAAGTGTTGAAACGACACATATAACCATATATTTGTTTGAAAACAATCCAATTTTGTAAATCGGCTGTCTATCTGATCTACATATAAATGAAAATAATACTTCTATAGTTGCTAGTGTTACAAATATTGCTGAGCAAGCAATTGCTGCTCCATGTGTTTTTTGTACAACTATATATAATACAAATATAATAACTGTTTTTAAAATGGCAGGTATTACAATTCTAGAAGTAAGGAAACCATTAAAGAATTTTTCAGTTGATTTTCTTGGCTTTTGGTTCATAATATCTGGTTGCTCTTTTTCAAATCCTAGTGCTATTGCAGGTATTGTATCCGTTACTAAATTTATCCATAAGATTTGTATAGGTAAAAGTAATGTTTTATCCATTAGTGTTGCAAAAAATATTATTAGTATTTCCGCTAAGTTAGAAGCTAGTAAATATACTATAACATTTTGTATGTTGGTATATATTCTTCTTCCTTCTTTAACCGCAACAACTATTGTAGAAAAATTGTCATCTGCAAGTATCATACTAGACACGCTCTTTGATACTTCTGTGCCAGTTATGCCCATACCTATACCAATGTCAGCTCCCTTAAGTGCCGGTGCATCATTGACACCATCTCCGGTCATTGCAACAGTCTTGCCAACTTTTTTCCAAGCCTTTACAATTCTTATTTTGTTTTCAGGAGATACTCTTGCATAAACTCTTATATTTTCAACTTTTTTAAGTAGCTCTTCGTCTGATATCTCATCTAATTGTAATCCTGTTATTGCTTGACTAGAATCAACTAGTATTCCAAGTTCTGTAGCTATTGCAATTGCTGTATCAATATTATCTCCAGTAATCATAACCGGTATCATTCCTGCTCTAAAACACTGTTTAACTGCTTCTTTAGCCTCTGGTCTAGGCGGATCAATCATCCCAGTCATACCAACAAATATCAACTCTGATTCAAGTTTTTTCATGTCTACCTGAGTTTTTGCAATAAATTTGGTTTCTTCATATTTATATGCGAATCCCAAAATTCTAAGAGCACTTTTAGCTAATTTTAAATTTACAGCTAATAACTCATTCTTCATATCATGAGTTAAATCCATAACTTCATTATTTATTAATATATATTTAGAATTTTTTAAAATAGCCTCAATAGCACCTTTTGTGCATACCATATATTTTCCATCTACATCATTTACTGTACACATCATTTTTCTTGTAGAATCAAATGGGATTTCCTCTATTCTTTTATATTTTCTCTCATACTGTTGTTTATCAATATTAATTCTTTCGGCAAATGATATTAATGCAGTTTCAGTTGGATCTCCAAGTAAAACTTTATTTCCATTATCTTCTCCAAATCTTGTATCATTACATAGAGTAAATATTTTTGAAAATATATCTATATTCAAATCAGTTAAATTAGCATTATCTGTTACATCAGTTAATTTGTTATCTACATAAATTTTTCGTACTGTCATTTTATTTTGTGTAAGAGTTCCTGTTTTATCTGTACATATTACTTCAGTAGAACCTAAAGCTTCAACTGCAGATAACTTACGTATAATACTCTTTTCTTTAGCCATTTTCTGTACGCCAACTGCAAGTGTAATAGTAATAACTGCTGCTAAACCTTCAGGGATAGCTGCAACTGCAAGTGCTATTGCAAGCATAAATACATCTAATATTGGTCTTCCTTCAATAATTCCTACTATAACCATAATTAGTGCTATAGCAACAACAAGTATACTAATCATCTTGCTAAGTTCTCTCATTTTCTTTTGTAGTGGTGTTTCTTCTGAATCAATACCAGAAATAGCTTCAGCTATTTTGCCAAGTTCAGTATTCATTCCTGTTTCAGTAACTATTGCTTCACCTCTACCATATACACAACTACTACCTGAATAGAGCATATTTATTCTATCTCCAAGTGCAAATTGCTTATCTGACTTTAATGTCTCTTCAGATTTATCTACCGGAACAGATTCACCAGTTAATGATGATTCTTCAATCTTTAAACTGTGGTTTTCTATTATTCTCATATCTGCAGGTATATAATCACCTGCTTCAATTAATACAATATCACCTATAACTATTTCTTCAACTTTTATACTTAAAATTTTTCCTTCACGTTTTACTTTAATATATGGTAAAGACATACTTTTTAAAGCTTCAATAGCTTTTTCAGCTTTACTTTCTTGAGCAACACCAAGAATTGCATTAAGCATTACAACAACTAATATTATAATTGTATCTGTTAATGGCTCATTCTCTATAATTGATAAAACTGATGATAGCAAAGCTGCTACTATAAGTACAATAATCATAACATTTTTAAATTGATCTACAAATCTTAAAATTAAGCCTCTTTTTTTAGCTTCTTTTAATTTATTATACCCATTTTCGTTTAAACGTTTCTTAGCTTCACTGTTATTTAAACCATCTTCATTTGAATTTAGTTCTGCTATTATTTCTTCTTGATTCAATGTATACCATTTTTTCATTTGCTTCCTCCTAAATATATATATATTAATATACTACTATATATTTGTTGATTTTTCAAGTAAATACCTATAATTTTACATATATATATATTATATTAACATTTTTTATTAACTTATTTAAACATTTTAAAAAGAATGCATAAAACAATAAATGTTCTACGCATTCTTTTATTATTTAAAAATTATTCTTTAATTTTTCTAAATATTGATGTAAATACTATACCTGTTGATAATATACATAACATTATAGATATTGTACTTCCTATTGTTGGTAAATCAGAAATTATGTTTAATACAGAAAATACAATTAAAACTAATATTAATTGAAATAACTTTCCGTTTACTTTATCGTTATATTTACTTAAAACATATTCAGACATTACAGATCCAACAACAAGTGTTGATAACATAAATGTTATAAATGTAAATGAACCATATAAAACTGCAATAGGAATTGCTATTATACCTAATCCTATTAAAGTTAAAATAAATATTAATATAAATATTAATGGAATCAATATTATACTTGCTAAGCCAAACATAATTGTAGACATCTTATAAGTTTTAATTTTATTTAAAGTATTTTTTATTATTTTTGTTTTATTTGATATTAATAAAAATATTAGAGTAAATAATGTAGATATTCTAAGAATTTTCCATACATCAATTTTATATACATCATTTGCTTTTTCCTCTAATTTAATTGTTGCGTTTGGATATTTATCGCCTATATTAATTTTATTAGATGAACTTATGTATATATTACCTTGGATTTTTGAATCATTTGCTAATGTAACAGCCTCAGTATTAACTCTAAAATCTTGCAATATATTACCATATATATCAACAATACCAATTGTACCTAATAAACTTCCATCTATGTTTCCTAATAGTTCTAATTTAGTTGCACTACACAACAAATCTTCTTTTATTACTGCATTTTTAGAAATTGTAATATTTTGTGCAACAATTATTATAGATTTTTCAATTGTACCTTCAATTATAACTGTTGGTGCTATTACTATGCCATATTCAATATTTCCAGTTATTCTTACAGTATCAGATGAAACAAGTGCTTGGATACCTTTTAAATTATTTAAAACACTTATACTCTCATTTGCATAACACATTCCAGATTTACTTGTATCCTTATCCATTATCATTCTAGCATCAGTCATTCTTATAAATGGTAGATTAATATCACCATTCTCGCTAAATTTATATACATTATCTGTATATGCTATATCTAGTACACCTATATTGCTACTTGCATATACCCCAGATAAACTAATTAATGTCACCATAACTGTTATTATACTTATTGCTATTTTTTTCATTTAAAACACCCCCACTATTATTCTACTTTACTAAATAAACTTGCTATTTTGCATCCTATTAAAAATGTTATTATAGATATTATTATTGTTTTTAAACTTGCAACTGATAAATCTAAATTCATTATTATTGCAAAAGGACTAGATACAATAAGTCCTAAAATTGCCCAGTGTACAGTTTTATTATATCTTTCAAGTAACCATTTAATTATTTTTGCAGCAAATATTATACCTGCAAATACTCCAATAGCAAATGGTAGTAGTACTAGAAAATTTGTAAAAAAATCTGTTATATTTAAAGTAAGAACAGCTTTTATTGCATTGTTTACCATAGTTGTTATACTATTGTAATATCCGATAGTCATTAGTAACATTGATCCACTCACTCCAGGAACGACCATTGTTATTGCAGCTATCATGCCTATTAATAGCATAAGAATTGGATTTGTATTTACAACTGAGCTATTGCCAATCAGACTCAAAAAAGGTAGTAAAATTACTATCATCATCATAGTAACAAACAATATAACATCAATACTTTTAACTTTTTTGCCATTAACTTGACCTATAACAAGTGGAAGAGCTCCTATTATAAGACCTACAAATAATGATGTAGTTTCCACTTCATAGTTAGTTAATAAATATGATATACCCATAACAGATGAGCATATACCTAATATAACTCCTACTATATATACCCAAATTGATTTTAACGCTTTTATAGGATGTACAAATATATTATCTATAGCATCTATAAGTGTATCATATATATTCATTACAACTGCCATAGTTCCGCCACTTACGCCTGGTATTACATTTGCTATTCCTATTATAGCGCCCTTTAAAATTTCAATAACTGTTTTCAAAATATCACCTCATCTTAATTTCATATCATTATATCATTTAATACATAAATATACAATAACTTATATAATTATTTATATATTTGATAGTATTTAGTAAATCTTATAAAAAAAGCAAGATATAAAAAAATTATATCCTACTTTTTAAATTATTGTTTAACTTGTGATATTGAATTTATACTACTTGCTAATATCTCAGACATTTTATCAATTATTTCATCAATCTCTTTAGGAGTAACAATATAATTTTCTGTATCTAAAGTATTTGCAATCATGCTATATCTATTATCATTATTTAATAAATTAAATATACTACTGCTGTGTTTATCATTAATGTTTTCATTGTTATATTCTATTATTTCTTTCTCACTATTTTCAAGTAATTTATCAATTGCTTCATTTGTAATTGTAGCCATATCAACAACTGTAGGTACTCCTATTGCAATTACAGGTATTTTTAATGTATCCTGATTTATACCAACTCTTTTGTTTTTTACTCCTGCACCTGGAACAATTCCCATATTACTAAGTTGTATACTTCTACCAACTCTTTGAACACTTTGTGACGCCAAACTATCTATAACTATAACTATATCCGGCTTTACTTTACTTACTACACTTTCAATAATTTCAGAAGTTTCTATACCGGTTGTACCTAAAACTCCTGGTGATATAGCACTTACTTCTCTTGTATCGCTATCTACATATTCTTTGGCAAATTTTAATAGATGTCTTGTTATATCCAAATATTTTACTACTTTAGGACCCAATGCATCTGGAGTAACATATATATTTCCAAGTCCAACTATCATTATAGATTTATGTTCATCTTTAACAAGCAATTTTATTTGTTCTGCTACTTTTGATATTAGTGTTTGTTTTTCAGCCTCTGCTAAAAATTCCATGTTAGGAGATTCAATAGTTATATATGTACCTATCTTTTTAGATAAAGCTTTTTCTCCATTTTCATTCACAATATCAACAGTAGTAACTTTTACGTTATCTGTATCAGTTGATTTTACTATTACTCCATCTATTTCACTTAAATTATGTACCTTCTTATATATATCTATTCTTTCATCTGCCATATCCGTTCTAAAATTCAAATAGCTTTTATTCATAAACATCACCTATACATATTATCTCTACATACATAATTTTTATACTAAAATTAAAGAGAACAAGTTTTTTTAAAACCTGTACTCTTCCTTTTGACGTTAAAATAACATTTTACTAATACTCATACGTTTTTAATTTTAAATGTTATTTTTAACTCATCTACTATTTATTTACTAGTAAATTGTTTTATTGTCTTATAACTTGTAAATCATCTAGTGCCACAAAACCAGTTTCACTTATATCTGGAGAATCAAAGCCACTGAAGAATGTTATAACATTACTACCTGGATTTAGTGGTACTTCATTATATACCCAGTCATTCATAGTATAACTTGGATAGTAATATGTTCCATTTACAGTTGCTCTTACGGTATTGTAATACCCATTACTATCATTATAATATATGTAATATCCTAGACTATACTGATTTCCATCGTTTGGAACTGTAATATTAAATGATGTTGTTGCGGTACCATTTCCATATTGATCTAATATTCCTGTCCAATAAGCAGCACCACCGTTATATGATACATCTGCTGTTGGACACCAATTGGTTACATTATAATAACTAAATACTGGATTAATTCCATCCTCATATGATTCTATAGAGCTTATTAAGAATGAATTAGATTTTGTTACAACACTATTACCTACATTATCATTTGCTCTTATCCATAAATAATATGTTCCATATACATTTGTTTTTGTAATTGCTGATCCATTTGTAAATGCTGTCCATCCACTTACTGGTGTCGTTACATTTTGTGTATCCCATACATATTGTAATGTACCGGTATTTACGTTACTTCCACCTACATCACTTACAGTTACTGTTGTATATGCAGTTTCCATAAAACCACCATTAGTCCCAAATGTTGCTATTGGAGCTGTTCTATCTATATTTGCAACAGTTAATGTTGCTTGTGCAATTTGATTTCCAGCTACATCTGTTCCTTTTGCATATACTGTGATTCCACTTGTTGTAACAACAATTGGTGCTGTATATGCATTCCAAGTTGTTCCATCTGTGCTGTATTGTTTAGTTGTTGCTTCTGCTGGATATGTAATTGTTACTGTTACATTTCCAGTTGTCCATCCTGCTGGACTTGCTCCTAATGTTATTGTTCCAAGTCCTTGTGTAGTTATTGCTACTGCAGCTGATACTGTTATATTTCCTACATTATCTGCTACTTTTACTTTACATTGATATGTTCCTGTTGTAATACCACTAAATGTGTAATTTGTTGCTGCTGTGGCTGTTGTCCATGTTGCTCCATTATCTTTTGAATATTGGTATGAACCTGCAGTTAATCCACTTCCTCCTGTATCACTTGCTGTTGCATTTACCGTTATGCTTGAAGTTGTTTTTCCACCATCTGTTGCTGTTACTATTGGTGCAACCTTGTCAATATTAGATATTGTTAAACTTGCCTGTACTGTTTGATTTCCACCTGCATCTAATCCTTTTGCTAATATTGTTGTATTATTATCTGTAATTGTTACTGCCATACCCGAATATGTAAGCCATGTACTTCCGCCATTTACGCTATATTGGATTGTTACTACTTCAACTGGATAGTTAATTGTTACTGTTACATCACCATTTGTCCATCCTGTTGTACTTGGAACTAATGTTATTGTTCCGAGTGCTTGTGTAGTTATTGCTACTGCAGTTGAAGTTGTACTATTACCTGCATTATCTGCTACTTTTGCTTTACATTGATATGTTCCTGTTGTAATACTACTAAATGTATAATTTGTAGCTGAACTAGCTGTTGTCCAAGTTGCTCCATTATCTTTTGAATATTGGTATAAACCTGCAACTAATCCACTTCCACCTGTATCACTTGCTGCTGCATTTACAGTTACACTTGAAGTTGTTTTTCCTCCATCTGTGGCTGTTACTATTGGAACTGTTTTATCTATATTTGATATTGTTAGCGATGCTTGTGCAATTTGATTGCTACCTGCATCTGATCCTTTTGCTAGTACTGTTAAATTTGTTGTAACAACAACTGGAGCAGTATATGCATTCCAAGTTGTTCCATCTGTGCTATATTGTTTTGTGACAGCTTCTGCTGGATATGTAATTGTTACTGTTACATTTCCATTTGTCCATCCTGTTGGAGTAGCTCCTAATGTTATTGTTCCAAGTCCTTGTGTAGTTATAGCTACTGCAGTTGATATTGTACTATTCCCTGCATTATCTGCTACTTTTACTTTACATTGATATGTTCCTGTTGTAATATCACTAAATGTGTAATTTGTGGCTGCTGTGGCTGTTGTCCAAGTTGCTCCATTATCTTTTGAATATTGGTATGAACCTGCAACTAATCCACTTCCTCCTGTATCACTCGCTGCTGCATTTACAGTTACACTTGAAGTTGTTTTTCCTCCATCTGTTGCTGTTACTATTGGAACTGTTTTATCTATATTTGATATTGTTAGCGATGCTTGTGCAATTTGATTGCTACCTGCATCTGCTCCTTTTGCTAGTACTGTTAAATTTGTTGTTACAACAACTGGAGCAGTATATGCATTCCATGTTGTTCCATCTGTACTATATTGTTTAATAACAGATTCTGCTGGATATGTAATTGTTACTGTTACATTTCCATTTGTCCATCCTGTTGTACTTGGAACTAATGTTATTGTTCCGAGTGCTTGTGTAGTTATTGCTACTGCAGTTGAAGTTGTACTATTACCTGCATTATCTGCTACTTTTACTTTACATTGATATGTTCCTGTTGTAATACTACTAAATGTGTAATTTGTAGCTGAACTAGCTGTTGTCCATGTTGCTCCATTATCTTTTGAATATTGGTATGAACCTGCAACTAATCCACTTCCTCCTGTATCACTTGCTGCTGCATTTACTGTTACACTTGAAGTTGTTTTTCCTCCATCTGTTGCTGTTACTGTTGGTACTGTCTTATCTATATTAGATATCGTTAGCGATGCTTGTGCAATTTGATTGCTACCTGCATCTGCTCCTTTTGCTAGTATTGTTCCATTTGATGTAATTGTTATTGCTGCAGTGTAATTGTTCCATGTTGTTCCATCTGTACTATATTGTTTAATAACAGCTTCAGCTGGATATGTAATTGTTACTGTTACATTTCCAGTTGTCCATCCTGCTGGACTTGCTCCTAATGTTATTGTTCCAAGTCCTTGTGTAGTTATGGCTACTGCAGCTGATACTGTTATATTTCCTACATTATCTGCTACTTTTACTTTACATTGATATGTTCCTGTTGTAATACTACTAAATGTGTAATTTGTAGCTGCTGTGGCTGTTGTCCAAGTTGCTCCATTATCTTTTGAATATTGGTATGAACCTGCAGTTAATCCACTTCCTCCCGCATCACTTGCTGTTGCATTTACCGTTACGCTTGAAGTTGTTTTTCCACCATCTGTTGCTGTTACTATTGGTGCAACCTTGTCAATATTAGATATTGTTAAACTTGCCTGTACTGTTTGATTTCCACCTGCATCTAATCCTTTTGCTAATATTGTTGTATTATTATCTGTAATTGTTACTGCCATACCCGAATATGTAAGCCATGTACTTCCGCCATTTACGCTATATTGGATTGTTACTACTTCAACTGGATAGTTAATTGTTACTGTTACATCACCATTTGTCCATCCTGTTGTACTTGGAACTAATGTTATTGTTCCGAGTGCTTGTGTAGTTATTGCTACTGCAGTTGAAGTTGTACTATTACCTGCGTTATCTGCTACTTTTACTTTACATTGATATGTTCCTGTTGTAATACTACTAAATGTGTAATTTGTAGCTGTTGTGGCTGTTGTCCAAGTTGTTCCATTATCTTTTGAATATTGGTATGAACCTGCAACTAATCCACTTCCTCCTGCATCACTTGCTGCTGCATTTACTGTTACACTTGAAGTTGTTTTTCCTCCATCTGTGGCTGTTACTGTTGGTACTGTTTTATCTATATTAGATATCGTTAGCGATGCTTGTGCAATTTGATTGCTACCTGCATCTGCTCCTTTTGCTAGTATTGTTCCATTTGCAGTAATTGTTATTGCTGCAGTGTAATTGTTCCATGTTGTTCCGTTTGTGCTATATTGTTTAATAACAGCTTCAGCTGGATAGTTAATTGTTACTGTTACATTTCCATTTGTCCATCCTGTTGGAGTAGCACCTAATGTTATTGTTCCAAGTCCTTGTGTAGTTATTGTTACTGAAGTTGAAGTCGAACTATTTCCTGCATTATCTGCTACTCTTGCTTTACATTGATATATTCCTGTTGAAATACTACTAAATGTATAACTTGTTTGTGTTGTTGATGTTGTCCAATTTGCTCCATTATCTTTTGAATATTGATATGAACCTATTTCACTTCCACCAGCATCACTTGCTAATGCATTTACAGTTACACTTGAAGTTGTTGATCCACCATTTGTTGCAGTTACCGTTGGAGCTATATTATCTATGTTTGATACAGTTAATGTTACTTGTTCACTAACATTTCCAGCTGTATCACTACATTTTGCAGATACTATTGTATTGTTTTCACTTACTATTATATCTGTAGTATAATTATTCCATGTTGTTCCATCTATACTATATTCTTTGACTATTGCATCTGATGGATATGATATTGTTACTGTTACACTTCCATTTGTCCATACTGCTGGATTTAAAGTAATAACAGGATTTTCAGGTGCTATATCATCTATATCAACACCTGATTCTTCAGTCCAATCTTGTTGATTAGGATCACTTCCTTCAAAAACAAGCTTTCCGTTCACTACTTGAAATTGTCCAGTATACTTTGAAGCTTGTGCAAGTGATGGTATTACATCTTTTATTGTTTTATTTGTATCCTTAATTTTATCATAAGTTACACTAACTTCATCTGCTTGTAATAAACTGGCATTAAATCTTCCTGCTCTATCCATATATTGTTCACTTTTATACAATTCTAATTCAGTTTTAAAAGTATCCAAATCTGTCTTAAACGCTAGTTTTAATGCTTGTGTTATTACATTATTATTTACTATAGTTATTATTACTGCTGATGATAATATTAGCATAACTACAATTGTTATAACTAGTATTAATAACGAAATACCACTTCTTTTATTAAATTGCATAGTATACTAACCTCCAGTTTTAAATTTATTTACTCCATTATTTCATAAGCTACATTTTTTGCATTTGATACATCTAATGTTATATATGAATCTATATATTTTGTCTCATTAGCATTTATTGCTCCTACAAATCCTATTGACTCTGCAATAGTACTTCCATCATTTGCAATAAATTTTACTTTAAATCTTAAATTATCTTTTTTTGTTCCATCATTTGTAACTTTTGATGTTAGTTTAGAAGTTCCATTTTCATAAACTATTTGACTTTTTTCTAAAAGGATTTCTCCTACTTTTTTGTTTGATGAAACTTCTGGACTTGTATTTACCTTGTTTCCCTCTGCTGTTGATACATAATTTGTATCATTTGGAGTTGCAGTATTATTTGTTTTAGTTTTACTGCCTAAACCATTTAGTAGCATAATAATTATTACAACTATAGCTAATATTATTAATCCTATTGATACCATTCTTCTCTTAATTTCTAATTCTTTTTTCATTTGAATCTACCTTTCTTTCTCTATGTTATTTTTAATTTTAAAAATTCTCACATTTTTTTAATAATATATGAGTTTAAAAATTAAATCTTACTAGGTCTAAAGTATATAACATATATGTATTTTTGTCAAAGCATTTTCGACATAATTCGACTTTATTAAGTTTTTATATAAAATATTTAACACATTTGTAATATTAATGAAATGTACGCATACATTTGCCTGTATAATACTGGTAGAGTAGTAATGTATTACATAATAAAGAATAATATGGTTATATAATTATTTAAATATTCTTATACATATTATCTCTAAATACATCTTTTTTATTCAATATGATATAATTAATATATCTTTACATATATATTATTAGGTGAATTTTAACAATGTTTGTGAATGAATATATTTTATCCTATGAAAATGTAATTTATAGATTAGATAGTTTATGTAAAAATTACAGTAATATTATAACTAAAAATGAACCAATAGGCTATACTTCTTTTGGCTTTCCAATTGACTATTATAAAATTGGTAATGGAAGTAAACATGTTGTTTTAGTTGCTGCAACTCATGGGTGTGAAATAGTTACAGTTACTTTTTTACTTGAATTTATATATACACTTATTAATGAGAATAAAAAATATAGTAATTATCTAAATGAATACTCTTTTCACATTATACCAATTTTGAATCCAGAGGGATATATAATATCATCAAGTAACGTACTGTATAACACAAAAATGATGAACAAAAATGTATTAGAAAATTACTCTAAAAAATATCTAGAGCTATACGAACAGGATGATTTAAATGCAGAAAAAGGAATAAAAGTAGAAAAACTATATAAAGACTTAATGATAACATCTTCAGACTTCATTTTGTATTCAAATTTAAGAAATGGTTTAAATAAAATATTAAAAGAATGTAAGTTAGATAATAGGGTTTTACCTGTTTGGTCATCAAACGGTATTGGTATAGATATAAACGCTAACTCAATCCATGAATTTCAGAATATGAAAACATTAAGAGATAAAAGTAAATATGGAAAACTACGATACAATGATATACCCGTAAATCAGCCCAGCCCTCACGGTTATCCAGGAAATGAAATATTTGATAGAAGATGTCCTGAAAATATATCATTATATAATTTTGTAAATAGTTTATATAGTAAAAGAAATTTAAAATTATTTATTTCATACCATTCAACTGGCGGAGAAATATATGGATATCCAAATAGCAAACTTGCGACTAGAAATCAAGTTGATACTATTCTAGATAGTCTAAATTATTATAGTCACTTTACAAAGTACACCCCTATTAATGAAAAATTAAAGTATGGTGTTATGGATTATTATAGAATAAGTTTAGAAAATACTGCTACATTAACAGTTGAATTATCAAATAAAAGTGGCAATCCAATAGGACCTTTTTCTAACCTGCAAGATTTAGGCAAAGAATTTACTGATAATATAAATTCTATATTTTATACTTTAGACTGCATTAACAAGAAGTAATAGTATTTCTTGTTATTGTTTATATAAAGATTAAAAACTTGGAATACATTATATATCCCAAGTTTTTAATCTATTTTTTTACATCATACATATTATTTGTTTAAGTCCAATTTCAAAATCTATTTCGCCGACTTTAGTTTTTGAATCATAATTATCAAATTTATCAATTAACATTCTTAAATATTCTATATTGTACTTATCCGATACTTTATTTAATTTTCCAAATGCAAATGGATGAATTTCCAATATACTATTTATATCACTAGTATTCTTTTGCTTTAAATATTTAATCATATATATTTGTTTGATTTGTTTATATAGCATTACAGAAATTTTAATTGCTGGTTCTTTTTGCATTAGTAATTCATCCAACATATCAATTGCTTTATGCTTATCTTTATTTACCGCAGCATCAAGCATATCAAAAATTTTTGAGTTCAAAGTTTTAACACATATTTTATCAATTACATCTTTTGAAACTGTATCTCCAGTATTTAAAAATGCAACTAGTTTTTTAAGTTCATTAATGTTATTACTTTTGTCTTCACCACATATATCTACCATATACTGAGCATTATCATATGATATTCCAAGTTTATACATTTTAAGTGTACTTATCATATAACTTATCATATCTTTTGTATTTAAATGTTTGAATTCTTTAATTTCAGAGTTTTTAGATAGTTCTTTATATTCTGATGTTCTTTTGTCTAAATTATCTTCAATTACAATGTAAATATCATTTTCATCGCAATTTAAAATCAATTTTTTTATATCAAATTTAAGATTTGTATCTTTAATTATGATTATTTTATTTGAGCCAAAGAAAGTTACAGACTGAGCTGTATATTCAAGTTCATTTATATTTTCTTTTGTTATATAAAATAGATTTACGCCTGTTTCTAATTTATCAAACTTAGATTTAATTTTATCAACAAATTTGTATAAATCATATTTTTCTTCACCATATAATAAATATATCATAATTTTCACTTCCCTACTTTATATAATCTAGTTGTTCTTTTAGCTTAGCCATATTTTGCATTGATCTATCTGCAAACATTGTATATTTAAACTTTTTATCCTTTATTTTTCCTTTTATATCTAATGGTTTTAAAATACCAAAATTGGCATTCATAGGTTGGTAATTTTTATTTTCTGTACTTACATGATTTGCTAAACTTCCTAACATTGTTTCATCTGGAAATCCTATAATGCTTTCATTTAATTTACATATAATACTCATAGCTACCATCATTCCAGATGCACTACTTTCAACATAACCTTCAACTCCAGATATTTGGCCTGCAAAATATACATTATTTTTTTGTTTCATACAAAAATTATTGTCTAATATTTTACTTGCATTTATATATGTATTTTTATGCATTACACCATATCTTAAAAATTTTGCATTTTCCAAACCTGGTATCATTTTAAATACTCTATCTTGTTCAGAAAATTTTAGACTTGTTTGAAATCCAACTAAATTATATGAAGTCTTATTAATATTTTCTGATCTAAGTTGTACTACTGCATAATTTTTTTCTCCTGTTTTAGGATTATCTAGTCCAACTGGTTTAAGCATTCCAAAAGTTAATGTCTTTTCACCTCTTTTTGCCATTTCTTCAATTGGCATACATCCTTCAAACAATAGTAATTTATCAAATTCATGTCTATTAGCTGATTCTGCAGTAATCAAATTATCATAAAATTTCATATACTCTTCTTTATTCATAGGTAAGTTTATATAATCTCCATCACCTTCACCATATCTATCTAAGCTATATGCTATATCATAATTTATACTATCTGCTTCTACAATTGGAGCAGCAGCATCATAAAAATATAAACTGTCTTCTCCTACCATTTCTCTTATATCTTGTGATAATTTATCTGTTGTAAGTGGACCGGTAGCAATTACTGTAATTGTTTCATCAGATATAACTTCGTTCAAATTTTCTATTTCTTTATATATAATTGATATATTTGAATTGCTCTTTATTACTTTAGTTATATAATCTGAAAATTTGTTTCTATCTACAGCCAAAGCTTGACCAGCTTCTACTCTTGTTTTATATGCTGCTTCAACAATCAAACTATTAAATATACTCATTTCTTTTTTCAATAATCCACATGCGTTTGTTATATTTTCTGATTTTAACGAATTGCTACATACAAGTTCTGCAAAATCATTACTTTCATGTGCTTCTGATTTATTATATGGTTTCATTTCATACAAATTTACATGTATATCATTTTTTGCAAGCATATATGCACATTCACATCCTGCAAGTCCTGCACCTATTATATTTACTGTTATATTTTTCATAATTCATCCCTTTACATATTAATTTATATATATTATACAATAATTGTATCAAAAATACAATTAATTTATAGATAATAAAAAAACTTAGTATTTCTACTAAGCCTTATCCTCTTCTTTTTTAGGTTTATTCCATGATATATAGTCACATGTAGCGGGACTATTCTCACAAACATAAAACATTCTTTTTGCTTTTGTTTTTTTTATAACAATAGTTCCACCACATTTTGGACATGGTATATCTATTTTTTGTACTATACTTTTAATGTTTTTACATTCTGGAAAACCAGGACATGCTAAAAATTTACCGTATTTACCTTGTTTTACAACCATGTTTTTTCCACATAGTTCACAAATTTCTTCTGATACTTCTTCTTTTAACTTAACTTTTTCTATACTATTTTGAGCTGCTTCTAAACTAATAGCAAATGGACTATAGAAATCTGTTATAGTTTTTAAATAAGTTTCTTTTCCTTCTGCAATTCTATCTAGAGTACTTTCCATATTAGCTGTAAATTGTTCATCCACAATATTTTTAAAGTTATTTTCCATAAGATCATTTACAACTTCACCTAGATTAGTAGGAACTAAATATTTCTTTTCTTTTTCTATATAAAATCTATCCTCTATTGTAGATATTGTTGGTGCATACGTACTTGGTCTACCAATACCTTTTTCTTCTAAAATTTTAACTAATGTAGATTCTGTATATCTAGCAGGTGGTTCTGTATATTTTTGTTCAAAGTTAAGTTGTTTTTGTTTTAATAAATCTCCAACATTTAACTCTGGAAGTATAGACTCATCATCTTCTGAATTTTCTTCATCATCTTTACCTTCAATATATAATTTCATAAAACCATCAAATTTTATTATGCTACCAGTTGTTACAAATACATAATTATTAACTTCAATAGTGATTTTAGTTGTATCATAAATAGCTATTTGCATTTGACTTGCTAAAAATCTATTATATATTAATGACATTAATCTTTGTTCATCTCTTGGTAATGAAGATAATAGACTATCTATATTATCTAAATTAGTTGGTCTTATAGCTTCATGCGCATCTTGTGCAGAATCTTTAGTTTTAAATACTCTACTTAAGTAGTATTTTTCAGAAAATTTAGAAAGTATATGACTTTTTGCCATAGCTATAGCATCCTGAGATATTCTAACAGAATCTGTTCTCATATATGTTATATGTCCAGCCTCATAAAGCTTTTGAGCCACCATCATTGTTTTTTTCATAGTGAATCCTAATTTTCTTGATCCTTCTTGACCTAAAGATGATGTTATAAATGGTGGTGGTGGATTTTTTTTCTTTTCACTCTTTTTAACATCAGTTATAATATACTCTTTTCCATCTATTTTTGAAACTATTTCCATAGTTTGTTTATCATTTTTTAAAGCAATTTTACCTTTTTTATCTCCGTAAAATTTAGATAATATATCTTTACTTACACCCGCTTTTTTAAGTATAACTGATAAGTTCCAATATTCTTCAGGTATGAAGCCCCTAATTTCTCTTTCTTTGTCCATTATAATTTTAAGGGCAACAGATTGTACTCTGCCAGCGCTTAAACCTTTTTTTATTTTCTTCCAAAGAAGTGGACTAATTTTATATCCAACTATTCTATCTAATACTCTTCTAGTTTGTTGAGCTTCTACTAAATTAAAATCAACTTGTTTAGCTTCTTTAATGGCTTTTTTTACTGCACTTTCAGTTATTTCATGAAATTCAATTCTACACTTAACACTATCATCTATTTTAAGTAGATTTTTTAAATGCCAAGCAATAGCTTCACCTTCTCTATCTGGATCGGTTGCTAAGTAAACTATGTCTTTTCCTTTAGCTTCTTTTTTTATTTCACTTATTATCTTAGCTTTACCTTTCATAGTTATATATTCAGGTTTAAAGTCTCCCTCTAAATCTACACCAAATTTACTAGCTGGTAAATCTATTACATGTCCTTGTGATGCAATAACTTCATATCCTTTTCCTAAATATTTTTTAATTGTCTTTGCTTTAGATGGTGATTCTACTATTACTAATTTATCTGGCACTATTCTTCACCCCTTCAGTTAATAATTTAACTATTTTCTTTGCTTCTTCTTTATTTTGTATATATGCTTCTTCTGTTATATTATTAATGTTTTTAGATAATGCAAGTTCCATAGCCTTAGCTAAAAGTATCATATCATCTTCTTTTAATCCTTTTGATGTACAAGCTGCTGTTCCAATTCTTACTCCACTTGTAACGGTAGGCTTTTCCTTATCATTTGGAATAGAATTTTTATTACATGTTATATTAACTTCTTCTAATAAGTGTTCTGCTTCCTTGCCAGTTAAATTTTTTACTGTCAAATCTAATAACATTAAATGATTGTCTGTTCCATCTGAAACTAATTTGAATCCTCTTTTTATTAGTTCATCAGCTAGTACCTTACAATTTAAAACAACCTGATCAATATATGTTTTAAATTCTGGTTCTAAAGCTTCTTTAAAACATACAGCTTTTCCAGCTATGACATGCTCTAATGGACCACCTTGTGTTCCAGGAAATATTGTTTTATCTATAACTTTAGCATATTTTTCTTTACACAGTATAAGTCCACCACGTGGTCCACGTAAAGTCTTATGTGTTGTTGAAGTTACAAAATCTGCATATGGAACTGGAGACATATGATTGCCGCTGCAAACAAGTCCTGCAATATGTGCCATATCTACCATTAAATATGCTCCTACTTTATCCGATATTTCTTTAAATTTCTTGAAATCTATACTTCTTGGATATGCACTTGCACCAGCTACAATCATTTTAGGTTTAAATTGCATAGCTTTATTTTCTACATCAAGGTAATCTATATATCCATTATCATCTAATCCATATGATACAAAGTTATATAATTTACCTGAAAAACTCACTTTACTACCATGAGTTAAATGTCCACCATTAGATAAATCCATTCCTAAAACTGTATCTCCTAGTTCAAGTACAGCCATATATACTGCCATATTAGCACTGCTACCACAATGTGGTTGTACATTTGCATGCTCTGCGCCAAATAGTTTCTTTACTCTATCTATTGCAAGTTTTTCAACTACATCTATATTTACACATCCTCCGTAATATCTTTTATCAGGATATCCTTCAGCATATTTATTTGTAAATTTACTTCCAACAGCTTCTAAAACTGCTTTTGAAACAAAATTTTCTGAAGCTATAAGCTCTATATTATTTTGTTGTCTTTCATTTTCTTTTTCTATAGCATTGAATACTTCTACATCATATTTTTTTAAATTTTCCATCTTCAAAAATCCCCCATTCAAATTACATATTATTTTATACCTATACTTCTTGTTTTATTAGTTGATTTCTTATATTAGTATACTCACCATGTATTTTAACATTTGCATACTTCTTCCAGCTTTCATAATCATTGTCTAACAAATATTCTCTCATTTCTGTAGCAGATATTTGTAGCAATAATCTATCTACAAATACTTCTGTTATGTTAGATACAATATTTGGCTCAAAACACTTATTTATATTTTTATCTTTTCCATATATTATACACTCTGGCTTCTTATCCATATGTTCTATATATGAGTCTATAATAGATTTACCCCATAAATGTGTAATCTCATTTTCTGAATCTACATCCTTAAACGGATATACTGCAATTTTATTTTCTTTTATTTCTTGTTCATATATTATATTTAATAATTTAATTCTATATTCAATATTATATGGATTTTTATTTGTTTCCTTATTATCTCCATATGTAATAAATATAATTAATTTATCGCATAAACTAAGCCCTATGTTAATCAGTTTCTCATGCCCAATATGAATATGTTGAAATCTACCGACAATAAGCCCATTTTTAAACGATTTCAAAGCTATACCTCCTAATATTTTAATTTTATTATATTAAGTTTCTCTTTCTATGGATAAATAATACTACAAAAAATATAGAATTTCAAGTAATATCATTTATTTTATTGAATTTAGCGTATATTAAATTTATACTATTTCAAGTAATGAGCACATATTTTAACAAATTTAATACATTTTATTTACTTTTTGGTTTTTTTTTGTTATAATATTAGTATTGTACCATTAGCTCAGTCGGTAGAGCAGTTGCCTCTTAAGCAATTGGTCCTGGGTTCAAGTCCCAGATGGTGCACCAAAATGTCCAAAAAACTGGCTTTTTACAGCTGGTTTTTTTTATTGAATATTTAAAACGCATATATTGCATATGTGTTACTAAATAGTTTAAAGATTAGAAAGGTATAAATATACATAGAATATAATAAAATTAATAATATGTAAGGTGATAAATATGAAATTAATAAGTAGCATAAGTCTTTTTATAGAAAAAATAACAAGTATTCCAGCGGAGTACATTAAGCTAATCAGTATAACATTTATAAGTATTACAGTAATAAAAGTAATAAAATTGATAACTGTTAAAATATATTTTAACACACATAAAGTTGCAAAGGATAGATATATATATAATAAAAAAATCAATATTATAAATATTATGCTAATTTTTGGTGTTGTTATTCTAATTTGGGAAAGTCAAATTAAAAACTTTATGACTCTAATTAGTTTTATATCTGCAGGTTTTGCAATAGCATTAAGGGAAATAATATTAAACTTTTTTGCTGGAATATATATTAGAATAAGCAAACCGTTTGTATTAGAAGATAGAATAGAAGTAAATGGTTTAAAAGGTGATGTTGTAAATATTAATGCAGCTAGTTTTGATATTTTAGAAATTGGTGATAGAGTAAATGGCGAACAAAGTACAGGCAGAATAGCTCATATACCAAATTCGATAGTTTTTATACATCCTGTTAAAAATTATGTTGAAGCTTTTAAATATGTATGGAATGAACTTACAGTAAAAGTAATTTTAGAGAGTGATATTTACGAAACTAAAGCTATATTATATAAAATAATTAAAAAGAATAATATTTTACAAGACATACCTGATAAAATGAAATCACAAGTAAATGAATCAAGTACAAGTCATAGAATATATTTTAATAATTTGAAACCTATTATATATACGGCTATTGTTGATGATCACATTGAATTATATTTAAGATATCTTGTACATCCAAAAAAATCAAGAAATGTAGAAAACGTAATTTGGCTTGATATTATAACTGAATACAAAAACAATAACATTAAGTTATATAAGCAAATTATGTAATATTTAAAAAGATTTGTTAACTAATGAGTTAAGGGAGTATTAAACTCCCTTAACTCATTAGTTAATTTTATTCTATATCTATATTTTGATAATCTAATGAAATTTTAATTTCATTGAAAATCATTTGTATAAAATTTTCAATATCTTCTTTTGTCAATAAAAATTTTAGTAGAGTTGGAAGTCTAGCGTATAAATTTTCAAAAACATAATTAAACTTTTCAGAGTTTTTACCATATTTGAAAGCTTTTTCAGCTTCCACTATTAAATTAATAGCTACTTTTCTAAGGCCTTTATTTTTAATTGAAATATATAAAATAGCTGAAGCCATAGCAACTCCTAAAACAATTATTACTATTGATAACATATCCATTTAATTCATCTCCTCCCTACTTTATTATATTAACTTGTACATCTAATAGTTCATTAACCAAATTCTCATCTTTTATATCTAGAAATACGAACAATGTTTTTAATTAGAAATATGATAAAAAAAGTTGTGATATCAATTTGTAAAAATTGATATCACAACTTAAATTTATTACAGAGTTTTATTTTCTACCTAGCAAAAATGTGTATGTTTAACTTTCCATTCTTCTAAAGCTATTTGTACCCAAAATGCATATATTCCTAATGTAATTATACAAAAAAATATCCATTTTATCCAATTTCCGAATAGTCCTATAGCACTTCCGTCAAATTCAAGTCTCTTTCCATTTATTACAGTATGTTTTATTTTCCATCCATAAACCATACATAATGCCCACGGATAACAAATTCCAAATGTCAAAAATGTTACCAAAAATCCTAATATTGACCACCCTATATATTGAATTAATTTACCATCAAAATATGATTTTTCCATATATATAATCCTCTTTATCTTTCTAAATCCTCTTTATCTTTTACAATCTTTTTAGTAACTAATTTAGTCTTTACAGTTGCTGGCTTTTCTACAGTTTTCTCAACTTTTTGAACTTTTTCTTGAACTTCCTTAGTAGGTTCTATTTTTTTAATAGTTTTACTCATATTGTACATGTTTTTTTGTTCAATTATTGGATTCAATTGAAAACGTATAAAATATTCAACATATTTTTCAGTTGCTTCTTTTCTTTTTATTTTCTTTTTTGGTCTTGTAGAATCAGTTGTTTCACACATAAAAAATTCACCATCGTCATATTGCATCTGTTCATTACCGTCAATAAATATAATTCTATTATTTGGTGCTGCTAATTTTATATCATTTATTACTTTAGCAAATTCAAGATTTTCATTTGCTTCAGACATTAATTTATCTATTTCTTCACTCGAAGATTCTTTTTCTTTTTTAATATTCTTAACAATGTTTTTTATTATTTCATCTAAATTTTCATCTTTTATAACTTTATCACTCATATACTACACCCCTATATTATATTTATTAACAAGTTTCAATTGCTTTTATAGACATATTTACAAGTTCTTCTAATCTAGCTGTTTTCTTTTGTAAATATAGTTCACCTATTAAAGCTTCGAAACCAGTTGCTTTTTTGTATTCAACTACATCTACATTTTTAGAAACTGTTGCTACATTTGCATTTCTGCCTCTTTTATATATATTAACTTCATCTTCACTTAGATTTTCTACTATATTATCCATAATTCTAGATTGTGCCTTAGCACTTACATATCTTACAGATTGTTTATGTAGTATTCCTGTATGCGCATAGCTTTTACTTGCCAAATATGATCGTATGTATACGTTAAATACCGCATCTCCTATAAAAGCTAATGTTTGATTAGAAACAATTTGCAAATCTATTTTACTTATATATTCATCCAATTTATATCACTCAATTCCATATTAATACATATATTATATATTAATTTTATAAGATTATCAATAGGAAGTAGCAAATTTTGTAATCTAATGTTTAAAATAGCAACATTTCCATGTATATTGTTATTGTCACGTATACTAATAGGGTAATTACAACTATGTATTGTGTAAATATACAATTAAATATGTTTTTAATTTTTATTTCAGTTTCTTCAAATTTAAATATTTTTCTATTAGTTAATATATTTATTAATAAACAGATTACTGCTACTACTATAACTGCAATTCCCACTATAGTTATAATTGATGTAAATGTACTGTTGTTTAGTTTAAGTGCAATAAGTGATATTCCAGCAACAAAATTATTTAAAAAATGTATTATCATAGCTGGTATAATTGATTTTGTTTTAATTGTTATAAATGCTAAAACTATTCCCATAAAAAATGCAAATATACCTTGTGTTAAGTTTTCATGCATTAATGCAAAACAAAAGGCAGTTATTAATATAGCAACTAAACTTCCGTATTTACTTAAAGTTTTAAGCATTGCTTTTCTAAATAACAATTCTTCAAATATTGCTGGAAGTACTGATATTTGTATAATAAATAGAGTAATTCCAATTATCGATGTGAAATCAGCCCCTATTAATTTTGCTATATCAAAGTTTGAATTATCTTTAGTTAAAATAGATATAATAAATTGTATACCTGTAACAACCGCTATACCCATAAGTACCCAATTAAAAGTGTCCTTAGTACTTATTTTAGTACTTGTTTTTTTGTTTCTGTTAGATATTGGTTTAAGATATAAATATGAAGGTAATATACTTAGAGTCCAAATAACTATATTTACAGCACTATTCATATTTGCACTAAAATTTAATGTATCCTTTAATAATATTACTACAAATCCTAATACATTAGATACAACTATAAACATTAGCATTGAAATACTTATTTTAAATATTACCTCTTTAAATTTAGTTTTGTTCATATCATAAATTTCATCTTTTTTACGTTTGTCACTTTTCTTACTATTTCCAGAATCTAAAAGACCTTTTTTAAACCATTTAGCACCGAATATTGATAGTATAAATAGTGTTACAACATTAGCTGCAACAGCTATTATTATACCTATATTTCCTATTTGATGAAGTAATATTAATTTTGGTATCATTACAATAGACAAAATTGGCAAACATGATATTATTTTAATAAATATACTTACTGTTTCTGATACATTTATTAAGTTAGGACATACAAAACATACAAATATAACTATCATTATAACTAGCATACTTGAGTTTGAAATATCTGTCATATTACTTACTTTAGATGTCATAATAGCTTGCACTATTGACAATATTAATACACATAGTATTGTTTGAAAAACAGTTAACAAAATAATTTTAAATAGTATTGGATCTAAATTTAAGTTAACCATTTCTCCTATTTTAGATACATTACCATCTAATAATTTCATAATTAAAATACTGTTAATTATATTAGCTAGTATATAGTATATACCACTTAGTATCATTTGAATTACAAACACAATATTTACTTGCAATATGTTATACCATAAATATGCTTTTTCACTTATTCCTGTTAACATATATTCTGTAGTTTTACTTATTTTTTCTATACCTATAGTTGAAGAAATAGTTGCTGCTATAAATATAAATAACATATACATAATAAAAGCAATTATTGTATCTAACCCTTGATATTTAACATAATCAGTATCATTTAATGTAAGAACAACTCTATCGATTTTTACATCACTGTTTAATTTTTGAATTTCATTTATATTAGCTTGATATTTTTCTGCAAATATATCATTCCTTATTTGATTAATTACATTTTGAATATTAGAATAATGTGCATCATTTATATATTCATTGGATGTTATTTTTGCATTAATGATATTTACATCATCTTTTTTTATTTCAATTAAAGCATTGCCTTCACTTAATCCTTTTTCTGAATAATCAATGATTTCAATATCTTTTACTTTATCATCCTGTAAACGTTTAGTAAACCTTCCGGTATTATCATCCACCATTACTTTTAAAATATTTTTATCTACACTAGCACCTGTATTCTTATCAAATATTTGTTTAGCACTACCAAAATTTACAAATCCAATAACTGCAACTAACATTATTATATTTAGTATTATAAAAAATTTCATCTTTAAAGTTTGCTCAATTCCAAGAACTGTTAATCTATATAGTTTATTCTTCATATTTAATACCCGCCTTGTCCATGAAAATATCTTCTAAACTTAAATTACTTATATTTATATTTTGTACATCAAATGCCTTTATGATATCTAAAACAGATGGCACATTACTTGAACCATTTACATATATCTCGTAAGTATCAAATTTATCATTAACAATTTTAAATATATTTTCATTATTTAATTTATTAATATCTATTTTACCTACAACACTTATTTTCTTTTTATCATAGCTATTTTTTATTTCATTTAAATCGCCATAAAGTATCATCTTACCCTTATTTATAAGTAAAATATCATCACATATAAGTTCTACATGTTCCATTTGATGAGATGAAAATACGATTGTTATTCCATCTTTTTTTAGTTCTAATATAACATTTTTGAGTTCCCCAACACTAACCGGATCTAGCCCAGAAAATGGTTCATCTAATATCAACAATTCTGGTTTATGTAGAACAGAAACTATAAATTGTAGTTTTTGTCTATTTCCTTTAGAAATGTTTTTTATTTTCATGTTTAAATATTCTAACATATCAAATTTTTTAAGCCAGTATAATAAAGATTCTGTAATTTCATCATCGCTCATATTTTTAAGTATTCCAAATGTACAAAATTGATTATATACTGTATATTCAGGAGTTAAAGATCCTTCCTCAATTAAATATCCTATTTTATCTAGTACAGAATAATTTATAGGAATATTATTTAATAAAGCCTCACCTTTGTCTTTTTGAACTATGTTTAAAATACTTCTAAATAATGTAGACTTGCCAGCGCCGTTTCTACCTAATATTCCAAGTATTCTTCCTTCTTTAGCTATAAATGATATATCGTCTATTGCAATATAATCACCAAATATTTTTGTCATGTTCTTTACTTCTAACACATTCATCACCCTGTGTATATTATATAATAAAACACACATAATGTAAATGTTTTTAATGTTTTTGATGTTTATAATTGCTTTTTATTCCACTTTATTATATAATTATATTGTATTTCAAGGAGATAAAAATGAAAAATGAAAACAAAATAAAACTATCAAGTAAATATGTTATATATATATCTATAATTATTTTTTTATTATCAGCTTCAATCATTATATACTGCTTTAAAGATGATATAATTAATAAATTTAATTATATCTATTTAAAAAACAAATCAATTAATATTATACAAAATGATAATAAAGACATTTTAAAAAAATCTGATTACATATATTTAAAAGATAGAGTAAATTATATTATACAGACCGCTGATGAGAACTTTTTAAATAATTACTATGGTAACGATAATACAATGGTTGTTTTCTCTGCTTCTTGGTGTAAGTACTGTGTTGAGGAACAAAACGAATTAAATAATTTTATTAATAATAATCCTGAAAAGAAAGTACTAGTTGTATCTCATGATAAAACTTATGAAGATTTAGACAAATATTTAAAAGATAACAATTTAAATTGGTTTGTTATTTTTGATAAAGATAAAACAATAAGACAAAATATAGATCCAGATGTTAATGGTATTCCTAGTACATATCTACTAAATAAAAATGGTAAGATAATAGGTTACTCAAAAGGAGTCAAGACTGAAACAGAATTTTTACAATTCTACAATAACGAAATTAATATATATTAATAATATTTTAAAATAATAAGAATCACCATACAAAAAAATTGCATGGTGATTCTTATTTTATTATTATTTTATTGGATTACTGCTATAAAGCCAATAGCCAAGTGTAAAGTCAGAAATAGTTGGTTCAGTAACCTTAAATTCTTTTAATCCTACTCCAGATTCAAATACTCTAGTTTCTGTATATGCACCGCCATCAACGGTTTTTATATCATCAATAGTTAAACTAGTATATATCTTTTTAACTTCAAAATTTAAATCATTTAAATCATTTATAATACTAATTATTTTTACAGTTGCGTTATATTTTTTATCAACAAAAAGAACGGGTGTGTAATCTATTATATTCCATTTTTGTCCGACTACAATAGGTGATTTTAACATTAATACATTATCTACATATAATGTTCCATCAGATTTTGCTTCCCATTTTTGGTTCCACTCTTTTTTAGGATCTTCACCTTTCATATCACTTTCATCAACAATATGCAGATTAATAATTTTACTATCTTCTGTTTTATTCATGTCCTTAAAAGTTACAGTTCTAGATCCCCAATGTACTGGACCACCTTCATACATTAATCTTACATTTTCTTCTGTAAACAAAAACGGTTCAACATTACTGCTCAAATCTATTTTTTCTTCAGGTACATACACATTAATTTCAGTGTTTTTTACAGGTGTAGCTTTTCTCTCAAGATACATATATAAATATATTGCAACGAATATAAAAGTTATTAATATTATAACTGCAAAAATTATTAGAAAAATCTTGCTTTTCATTATACTCCCCCTAGTATGTATAAATACTACTTATAGTATATGCATATTCATGTCACTTCTTACCTACTATTATGATTAATTTATATGGAAAATATACCCTTAATCACATTTTTTATTCTGTTAACATATATGTTACATTACTATCCTTAACTAATATTCCTGTTTTGTATCTATTTAAAATATCATTATCACATCTTGCTATATTTGAAATACATAGTTCTTGTATTTTTGAATTAAATACAGTAATTGTTGTATCTATAAATTCAAGATCATCTAGTAAAGTTATATGATTAATTGTTTGTAGATAATTTAAGTAGAATAATATATTTATATATTTTGTGCCATATCTAAATTTACTCCAAGTATTCATATTAATCATACTTTGTGATATATTAGAAGAATATTTTGTCCATGTATTTGGTACACTTATTCCACAAATTGTATTATATGTATTTGTACCATAACCTCCATAATTATTTGCAACTCTAGAACCCGCTATAATTAATGTTCCACTATATGGTGATGTAAGTGTTATTGTATTATTTGCTGCATCACTATCGATAAATGCGTAATAATTTCTTGTATAGGTGTATACTGGATAATCTTTATATGGATATATTCCTAAATTTCTTGTACTACTTGTATCAGCAGTTTTTTTCCAATTGGTTGCATTTTTCACATATACAATTGTATCCCCAGGCTTCAAATCTTGCACAAGTTCTGTCTCTGTATTTATATAATGATTTGTCATTCTATCATCTATGTATAATTTATCTTTATCATATGTTTTAACTCCATAATATGTAATGCTACTACCGACTGTTCCTATAGATTTAAATTGACCACTTTGATAATATATCTTATTAGTATCCACTTGTATAAATTGTGTAGAACTAATACCATGTAATTGACCTGTTCCTCTGAAACTTGCATTTGATGATACAAAATCATCTGTAGTACTTGTTAAATTTGGGAAATTAGTATTATCTCCAGTAGTGGCATATCCATTTTTCACTAAGTTTAGTCTTGGTCCACTTCCTATATACATATTAGTAGAAACTGCTTGCATTAGTTTAGGTGTTGATGTTGTTGCAACTTTTGCTGCATCTATATATAGTGAAAATTCTGTAGCATTCCATTTCATTGAAAATAAGTGCCAACCTTCACTTAAAGTATCATCTATTGATATATCTGATACTTGATTGTAATCACTTGACATTATTGCTTGCCACGTGTTATCTCTTGTATGTCTGAGCGCTAATGTGTTTGTATATTTTTCATCAGAATATGTTGAAAATATATATTTTTCCGCTACTTCTTGTCTCATTGAAGCTGTAACGTTAACCCACGATTCAACTGTCCCTTCGGTTTTGTTTATGACATTAGTAGTAGGTTTTACTATTTCAACTGTACCGTTATATACTGTTGATATATCTAAATTCATATTTCTTACATAAGCTAAAGTTTGAGTATCTGTACCAGTATATATTAATTTTCCTTTTACTATATCAAAAGTGCTATCATATTTAGTAACACTTGGAATATATGTAGATACTTCGCCGTTAATACTATTCAGATCAAAGTTTCCTAATGCTTGTGCATATTGACTTGATATACTCATATTTAATTCATTTTGTAATGAATCCATATCGTTTTTAAATGCAGCTTCTTGTGCTGATAATATGGGATTATTTTGTGAAAGTGATAATATAACTGAACCTGCTAATATAATGATAACAATTATAGTTATAACTAATACTATTAATGAAATTCCATTTTTCTTTATCATTTGTTGCATTCCTTTCACTTAGATTCCGTTTATATAATATATATTTTACTATGTAATTTCATTCTAGTCAATGTTTCAGGCCAAAATGTGAAATAATTAATTAAAATAAATAACTATCCATCTTTTATGTAATATTAGTGCAATATACAGGCAAAACTGAGCAATATGTAGACTTTTGTTAATATCTTGAATATATGTAAAAAAATATACACTAAATTATTTTTTAGTGTATATTTTTATTTGTTATTTTCTTATATATTTAATAATTAAGATTACATTTTATTTTATTTTTTTGAATGCATGCTAAGTAGATTAACATCATTTGAATATATTATATTATCTCTTTTTTGTTGTCTCTTGATTGCAAGTTTTATTAGTTTATCACATAAAACATCAAAGCTTATTCCTTTAGCTTCCCATAAATAGAATGATAATGAACCTGGTATTGTATTTATTTCATTTACATATACTTTGTTTGTATCATTATCTATAATATAATCTATTCTTGAAACACCTTCACAATCTAAAATTTTAAATACTTTTTTAGATAAAGATATTATTTCGTTTTTCATTTCTTCACTAATTTCAGCAGGTATTTTTCTAGTTAAAGAAGCCATACCACTTGATTTTGATCCTTTACTTGGAGATGACATATATTTATCTTTAAAACTCAAAATTTCATCTTCTTTTATAGGTTCTTCTAATTCTGAAACTTCCTGTGATTCATAATTACCTAAAACAGAACAGTTAATTTCTTTTAAATTTACAATACACTTTTCTACAAGTATCTTATCAGTAAATTCAAATACAAAATTCATGGCATCTGAAAATTCTTCTTTTGATCTTACAATTTTGATTCCAACACTCGATCCTAAGTTTGCTGGTTTTAATATAATTGGTAGAGAAAGTTTATTAACTATATTATTAAAAAGTTCTTCTTCATTTTCTTGAAAATCTTCTAAATGTACTTCGTAATAATCTATTACTGGTATATCTGAAGCCACTAAAACTTTCTTGAATATTATTTTATTCATCCCAACAGCTGAAGAAGTAATATCACAACCAACATATGGAATATTATACATTTCTAAAAAGCCTTGTAATGTTCCATCTTCTACATTAAGTCCATGTACAACTGGAAATACAATATCTATTTTTACTAATTCTTTTCTAAACATTCCATCTAAACAGTTGACTATCATTTGACCATTTTTATGTGTAAAACTTACTCTATTACAATCTTTTTCTAGTTTTTCTAAATCTTTGTATATGTTTATATCTAATAATTTATCTGAATAATAAAACTCATTATTTTTTGTTATATAAATTGGAGCTACTTCATATACATCTTTATCTATTGCATATATTGCTTGAAGTGCTGATAATATAGAAACTTCATGTTCTACACTTTTACCACCAAAAAATACACCTACTACTGTTTTCATAATTACTACTTCCTTTCACTTTCAAGAATAACTATCTGGCAAATCATTTTCAAATAAAGCAATTAAGTTAGGATGTTCATTTTTAATTTTAAGTAATTTATCAAAAGCTTCGTATACATCTTTAACTACTTCATATTTAGTATAATTTAAACTATCCATTCCATCTTTTATTGGTTTAGTTGTTTTATCTCCAACTAAGAAAACATAATCACATTTTATTGCATATTCTCCTAGTTTTTTATTTAATTCATATTCTTGCTCACCAAGCTCAATCATTCCAGGTGTAACTAATACTTTGTATTTATCTTCAAACATATTTAAACATTCTATAGCCATTTTTGAACCTTCTGGATTAGAATTAAATGCATCATCTAAAGCTAATATTCCATTCATTGTTTTAAGCTGTAATCTATGTTCTACAGGTTTCAATTTTTTAACACTTTTTTGTATTTCATTATCTGTCATACCAAGTTCTTTAGAAATTGCAACTGAACAAACTATGTTATATATGTTGTGTTTTCCAAGTAGTTTAGTTTCTAAATCTATTTTATTATCTGAACAAACAACAGTAAATGTACTGCCTTGATCATTCATATGTATATTCTCAACATGATATTTTTGATTTTTATCAAAGATACTATATTGAATAGTCTTCTTACCATTTACTTGTTTATCTATATTGTTTTTAATATATTCATTATCTACATTCAAAATAGCTACCGCATCAGGTTTCGCATAATTTACAATTTCAAATTTACCTTGAACAATATTTCCCATAGTTTTGAATGTACTTAAATGTTGTGGCCCAATAGAAGTTATAACAGAATAATCTGGTGGAACTATTTCACATATTTCCTTTATCTCACCTATTCTTGCAGCTCCCATTTCACATATAAATATCTCTGTATATGGTTTCACTTCTTCTCTAATACTTTTTACTACACCTAAAGTTGTATTATAACTTTTAGGTGTCATTACAGTAGAAAATTTTTGTGATAAGATTTGATATACTATATTCTTAGTTGAAGTTTTACCATAACTACCTGTAATACCTATTATTTTTAAATTTTTATTTGTTGCTATTATATTTTTTGCTTCGTTAATATATCTTAAATTTAAGAAACTAAGTACTGGTGCTATTATTATATTTGCAACCATATTTATCAATATAGCCAAGTATTTATTTAAAGATAAAGCGATTAATAATATACTTAATATATTACTATTTATACTTCCTGTTTTTACTAATATATATGGTAGAATTATTAATAAAACTATTAATGTATATATAGCAAAATACGTTAATTTTACTCTTGTTGTAATAACAAATTTCTTTTTAACCTTGTACTGACTAATTGTAATATAATATATTGAAGATATTGAAACAATAATCCAAAATACATACATTGCATCTTTAAGTATAATCATACTAATTATTGATATTGCAGCCAATACTAATTCAAATGCTCCTATTTCAAGTGCATTATTCTTTTTAAGTACAGCAATAAACTCAGTATTATGATAAAATGATTGTTGCAATATATGCAAAAATTTATTTATATGTATTCTTAATAATACAAGTCCTATTATCATAATTATTATTTCTAAAATTGTAGTTATCATCTAATTATTCACCCTTCCATAAACTTTGAAATTATAACTAGAAAGTCACCTAATTTATCTAAATAACTGAAATGTCCAGCATCTTTAAGAATTACAAGTCCACTATCTGGAATTAATTTTTCAAATATTTTTGCATCTTGCACTGGTGTATCTTTATCATTTTCACCCCATATAAGTAATGTAGGTACATTTATTTTACGCATGCAATACTTTAGGTCTTCATTTACAACATTTACAAATACTTTTTTCATAGTCTCAGATGCAGCGTTATAATCTGAAGAACTAGCATTTTTTCTTAAATCAGAAATTAATTTATCTGATTTTTCTTTGCTGTTCAAAAGTTTTATAATACTTTTAGCAAACTTAAATGAATAAACTTTCAAATAGTAATCAATACTTCTTTTTGGTTTAATACCTGCACTATCTATAAATACTATATTTTTTGGTTTATATCCAAATTCTCCTACCATTTTAAGTATTACTCTTCCACCAAATGAGTGACCTATTAATGTTGGACTTTTTATATCCATTATTTCAATAAATTTTATTACAGCTTTTGAGTAATCTGAAACAGTATAAGTACTATTTGGTTCATCACTTTTTCCAAATCCAGGTAAATCAATTGAATAAACTTTATATTTTTTAGATAAATGTTTTGAAATTGGTAGCATAGTTTGTAAATTTGCTCCCCAACCATGTAGTAATAGAACTGTTTGAATATTTTTTTCCCCTAACATCTCATAATTTATATTTATATTGTTTAGATAATTTAAATCATTTAAATTTATATTCAATTTTATTCACTCCATTCACATTTTTATTTATCTCATTTAATTAATTTATTCTAATATTTCAAGAGGAGTATATTTTGCCATTAACCTTTTAAAACCTGATGTTTCAAAATTGATTTCAAGTTTTAAATCATTACCTTCTGGCTCTATATTACATATTACTCCAATTCCAAACTTTTTATGTTTTATTTTAGTTCCTACAGAATAATTTGATATATCTTTTTTTTCATCAACTACATTTGTAATATTTTTAAGAAAACTATCAACACTAAGTCCAATTTTGTTTTTGCTACTTGTAACAGTACTACCAGGAATACTACTTGTTTTAACTGCGCTACTTCTAGCATATTCAGCATTTAAGAATTCGTGGTTTCTTTGTATTTTTTGAGACATATCTTCTTCTAAAAGATGTGCTGGTATTTCATTTATAAATCTTGATGGTATTGTGTAAGTTGTAGAACCATACATAGTTCTTTTAGATGCTGATGAAACAAACACTTTTTCTTTAGCACGAGTAATTCCAACATAGCATAATCTTCTTTCTTCTTCTGCATGTTCATCTTCAGTAATTGATCTACTAGAAGGAAATAATCCTTCTTCCATTCCTACTAAAAATACAACATCAAATTCAAGTCCTTTAGCACTATGCATTGTCATTAAAGTTACAGCCTCTGCATCATCATCCAATTTATCTACATCTGCTACTAATGCTATACTATCTAAGAAGTCAGCCAATGTATTATCAGCATTTTCTTTTTCAAACTCACTTGCAACACCAATGTATTCCATTAAGTTATCAAATCTATTTTCTGCTTCTTTAGTTTTTTCTTCATTAAGCATAGCTTCATATCCAGATACTTTAAATATTTTTTTCATAAGTTCTGAAACAGATAACTCATCTTTTTCACTTTGTAATTCTAATATGATATCTCTAAACATCATAATATTTCCACTACTTCTTATATCTCTATAGTTATTACTATCTTTTATTACTTCAAATAGTGATATATTTTTATTTACTGCTATCTCTTCTAGTTTATCTAAAGCAGAATCACCTATACCTCTTTTAGGTACATTTATTATTCTTTTTAAAGCTATTGCATCATTAACATTTTGTAATAGTTTCAAATATGATGTTATATCTTTTACTTCTTTTCTTGAATAGAATTTAAGTCCACCTATTAATTTATATGGTGTACCAGCTTTCATGAAAACATCTTCTATAACTCTGGCTTGTGCATTAGTTCTAAATAACAAAGCAAAATTTGAATAATTCTTTTTTTCTTTCTTGCATATATCATCTATTTGATTAATAACATATTCAACTTCAGCATATTCATTATTTGCGCTAAAATATTTTATTTTATCTCCAACTACATTCTTTGTCCACAAGTTTTTATCAATCTTAGCTGAATTGTTTTTTATAACTTCATTTGCAGCATTTAATATTGTTTGTGTACTTCTGTAATTCTCTTCAAGTTTAATTATCTTAGCTCCAAAAAACTCTTTTTCAAAGTTTAATATATTAGAAATATCTGCGCCTCTCCATCCATATATACTTTGTGATTCATCACCAACAACGCATACATTTCCATGTCCACTACCAATAAGGCTTATTAATGTAAATTGAAGTTTATTTGTATCTTGATATTCATCTACAAGTACATATTTGAACTTGTTTTGATAATATGATAATCTATCAGGATTTTCAAGAAATAGCTTTACAGTAAGCATAATAATATCATCAAAATCTATAGAGTTGTATGATTTAAGATCATTTTGATACATTGTATATATCTTTGCTATTTGTTCTTTTCTGTAATCTCCTTCAGCTTCTTTTGTATATTGTAATGGTAGTATTATATTATCTTTAGCTTTTGATATTTCATAAGCTATAGACTTTGGAACAAATTTCTTATCATCTAAATTCATTTTTTTAAGAACTTCTTTTATTAATTTTTCTTTATCTAATTCATCAAAAATATTAAAATCTCTACCGTATCCTAATAATTCAATTTCTCTTTTTAATATTTTAACACAAACAGAATGGAAAGTTCCAAGCCAAACATCAGCTGCACTATCAGTCAAACTTAGAGCTCTTGCTTTCATTTCTTTCGCTGCTTTATTTGTAAAAGTTATAGCAAGTATTTCCCATGGTTTAACTATTTCCTGCTCTATTAAATATGCTATCTTAAATGTTAAAACTCTAGTTTTTCCACTACCCGCTCCAGCCAATATAAGTAAAGGCCCTTCGTTGTATTTAACTGCTTCTAATTGGCTCGGATTTAATCCTTCTAAAAATCTACTCAATCTTTTTACCCCTTTAATCTATATTATTTGCTTAAATAATATTCTTCTACTATACTAAAATATTTCTTAACATCGGAATCAGTTAGTAAGTAATCCTTACTAACTTAATTCTTCTATCAGCTATCAAGAATTACTTGACAACTGATATTACAACATCTAAGTTATAGTATTTAACTTTTCTTTAAACATCTCTACTACCCTGTTTTTCAACTTGTAAGAATTCCTTACAAATTCAATCACTAATACACTTTAATCTATAAATATACATGAACCATAATCTATAATGTCCATATTCTTAAAATCTTTTATTTTATAACCTTTTGAATATATATAATTCATTAGTTTTTCTTTGCATTTAAATTTATCTAAATCTCCAAAAAATATAACTGTATCATTCATAACACTACTACATCCACCGCTAAATCCAGACATATTTGAATAAGTATCATTACTACTAAATAATTTAATATCTAGTTCACATTGGTCAATATACAGAACATCAAAGTCATTATCAACTAATGTACCGTATATACCTTTATCTGATGTTATACAGCACTTATTGCTCAAAGGAAGTATACTACAATTAGTATACCCTTGTTTAACATTTATTAAATCGTATCCTTTTGATTGTAATATGCTCATTACTGTTTTATCTGTCATACTAAAATTATGTATTGCATAATTATCCACAGTGCATACGTTATATATAGCACAATTTGGATAAGAGTTGTCCACTTTATCCCCATACATACTAATATACTTATTATCTATTTTACTAGATAAAGATCCTTCTTCAAATATAACAGTATCACCAATTTTACTGCAAAATATATCTGTATGACTAGATATTTCGTTATATATATTATCATGTTTTTTTACTTTAACTATTTCATAACCTAAATCAACAAAATATTTTTCAATTACTTTATTAATTCTTTCATCAATTACAACTTGCATCTTATAACATATCCTTCTTTTTAAACCATAACGTAGCAATAATAGTAGCAACAACTGATGAAATCATTATAATAGTAAAACCTATTTTAGTACCAAAATACGGATATTGCACGTTCATACCACCAAAACTTGAAATCATAGTAGGAATAGCAATAATAATAGTTATTGAAGTCAAGAACTTCATTACTGTATTCAAATTATTTGATACAATAGTACCAAATATATCTATAATTCCATTAAGTATTTCACTATATGTCTGAACCATCTCTATTGCTTGTGTATTTTCTATTAATGTATCATCAAGTATATCTTCATCTTCTTCATATAACCTTATAAATTTACCTCTATTTATCTTTTGTAGAACTGTTTGATTAGCTTTGATAGATGCGTTAAAATATATCATTGTTTTTTCAAAATCTAAAAGAGATAGTAACTCATCATTAGACATAGCTTTATGCATGCTCTTTTCAAATGAATCTATATCTTTACTTATATATCCTATATATCTAATATAATCAGAAGCTACTCTATACAATATTTGGAAAACTAATCTAGATTTTTTATCTGTATATATATCAAACGCTTTTACAGAATTTAAAACTTCATTAATTACATCAATTCTGCATTGAGATATTGTAACAAAATAATCATCTCTAACTAATAACATTCCTAGTGGTATTGTAGAATAAACTTTTTTCTTTCCTTTAAATTCAGTAATAGGTACATCAATTGCAACTAGTACGTTTTCTTCATCAGTATCTATATGGGCTTTTTCAGCAATATCAAGTGGGTATCTTAGTAAATTTTCTGCTACATTTAATTTGTGTGATATATATTGTATTTCATCCGCTGTTGGCGTAACTATATTTACCCATACACCTTTTGTGATATCATCTACAATTTCTAACTTGCCTGTTGCTATATTTGTTTTCAATACTTCTATCATTCGTTCAACCCCCTATTATTTTGATTTTATTATATCATCTATAACCTAATAAAACAAGAAAAAAGCAAAAACTTTTAAAGTTTTTTGCTTCTTTTCAAAAAAAAATATATACTATAAATTTAGTTATTTGCTCTACTTTTTAAGTATTCAAGTATTTCATTTTGTTTTTTTTCTACTTGTTGAATTTTTTCTGTATGTTTTAATATCTCTTCAATCAAAATTTCAGCTTTAACATTAGTTTGGAAATCTTGCTCACCTGCTATTCTATCCCTTGCTTCTTGACGCTTTTGACTCATCATTATGATAGGTGCTTGCAAAGCAGCTACACATGATAAAACAAGATTTAGTAATATAAAAGGATAACTATCAAAGTGATTAAATAATCCAACTACATTTACTGTAATCCATACAATTATAACAGATACAAAACATATTATAAATGGCCAACTACCGGCAACTTCAGCTATTTTATCTGCTATTTTATCACCAACACTTAAAGATTTATCATGAATATCATTTACACTTATAGCATACTTTTTAGCAATTAACTTTTCTATTAACTTTTCATTTTTTTCTTCAACTATTTCATTATTAGTCATATACTAACCTCCATTATTTTGATTTATTATATCATTAATGATAAAGTAATGCAAGAGGTAATATATAAATTTTTTAGAACTAATATTTAATTACAACTTATTTGTTTTTTACTTCAACATCTATAGAAACTTTAAACAGTACAGGTTTTAAAAACTCTTCTCTTCTTTCTAATAAAGATTCTCTATCTATAATATGATATTTTGGTTTATTGCTTTTAATATTAAATATATAATATATTTTATGACAAGGATCTAATTCGAATTTTTCTAATTCGTTTATAGTTAAATAGAAGTCTATATACCCTTCTGGTTGACTAGTTGTTTTTACTTCAATATGAATTTCGTTTTCATATTCATCAAATGATTTTATATCATAACCTAGTGCATCATTTGTTTGTGATGACCATTCTACTCGCTTAGATAAATCACTTCTCCCCATTTTTTCTAGTTTTGTTTTTTCAAAATTAAAAACAGCGTTTTCTCCATATTTACCTATTTTTTCTTTGTTTATATTAACTTTTTTATAATCTATTTTCTTAGGTAATAGACTTGTACTTTTAACAATGGAATGTGATTTTATATAGTCATAATTTTGTATTTCAAGATTATTATATAATATATCAACGCTTTTTTCAGTCTGGTTTAGTACCTCCTTATAAAATTCATATAAGAAAATAACAAAGTAATTATTGTTTATTTTTTTGAAATATGTATTTTCATTCTTAAACTTTAACAATAATGCCTTCTTTAATTCTACATTATTATAAATTTTAGTATCATAATATATTCCTAATTTCTCTAAAAAATAATCTATATGATCTACATTTAAAATACCTATATAAGTACTAGGAAAGTAGGTAGTCAATATTTTCCCCTTAAATAGTTCAGATATTTTATTACACTTAATTTTTTCATATTCTTTGTTTTTTCCAGCAATTATCAAATCAATTATAGATTGCTTTATATTTTCTAATGCTTCTTCTGGGTTTTTACCCCATTTATTTGTATTAGTATACTTATTATATTTTATACTATACCAAATTCCAAATTTACTAACATAAGCTCCACGCATATCACCTAATTCAATTAAATTTTGCTCAATTGCGTAACAAAATGATGCTTTACCATTATCATTAATTGAAGATCTACCTATAGCATAATCTTCTAAAGTCATTTGTTTTATAAAATTAGTATTGAATTTATTAACAAATTTTTTTCTTATCTGTTCTTCACTTTTAACAGCCTCAATCTTTGTTTTTTTACTATATTTTTGAAATAATTTTACCTTTATTTCAAACTCATTATTTTCCTCCGAATATTGAAAAATTGCTAAATCTGACATATCAACACCCTTTCACTACTTTTTTCTATTTAAACTTGTGTTTAATTATATCACTAACGTTTAATTATTACAATATTTTCAACAATGTTTAGATTATATTTTAATATTTTAATACAAACTAGCTACCAATTTTATCATATAACAAAAATAAAAGAGCAAGTATAATTTAATCATACTTGCTCTTTCTTTGTAATCTTTTAAAATTATTATGTGATTAATAGATAAATTAATTTAACCATTTTCTTCAATATTACCTAAATTAATAAAATTTCTTTGTAAGTCGTTTATTTCTTTCCTTTTTACTATGGAATTTATCATTGTTTTATTAGGGAATCCTATAGCAATAAGTATTACCTCATCACCTTTTTTATAATATTCATCAACATCATTTTTTAAATGCACATAATGAATCTGTAACATTACATTGTTTTCTACTAAATAACGGTCTCCCTTATAATATTTTTGATCTTCCTTTGTTAAACCTTCACTACGACCTTGTAGAAGTACAGGTATTTTATTGGAATTATTAATGGTTGCTCTCTCTTCACCTGTTGTATATCTCATTAGCATAACGTCAATTAGAGTACTATCATTTATGCCATTATTATTACATAAATTAATTATTTTTTCAAAATCGTATGGACTATTGTTTTCTATTGAAGAAAATTCCGGAAAGTAAAACTTATTTAGAAATTCTTTCATTTCCTTAAAATTAATATGTGTCTTTTTATGTTTTTGTCTCTCATTATATGTAATTATTTCAGAATGTATACTTGCTAATTCTTCAACCAATTTAATATTGTTATCATTTAATATTTTATTTCTAACAAAATATTTTTGTATTTCCCAAGCATCGATGCTATCTACTTTATAAGATGCCTTACTGGAACTAGTAGGATTTAAACATGTTGAATTTATTGTCAACTGTATATCAGCATTTTTCATGTCATAAGATAACTCACTGCAATTGGTTAAAAATTCCCACACACATTCCTCGTGATCAACTATTTCTCTGAATTGATCATTTAATTTTTCTGTTAGGTACACTTTACATAAATCAATATAATTATATTTGTATCCAAACCATCTTGCCCTTTGTAAAAGTGTGTCAACTTGTCCTATTCTACTTTCCCTAATTATATATGTTACAGCTAACCCAGAAATAGTTATACCTCTATCTAGCATATCGCCACCAACTATAATATGATAAGGTTGATACTTCATACGTTTATCTAGATCATTCATATCATTTTTCCCATTTATACAGTGAAGTTTTAGTGAATTAATAACATTATTAACATCTTCAATATCAATTAAATAAGTATCTGTGACTTTCTTTGATTTCTCATATTCTTCTTTCACTTTTTCTACAAAACATTTACAACTTTGATTATTATATTTTAATGCATACTTCAAAACTTGAATATATCCTTCGATTTTTTTAAATACTTTTTGATGATCAATAATTTTTTTACTTGGATGGATCATAAATGAATGTTTAAAATCCATTTCCCCTCTATTATTTCTAATAATTGCACCAACAATAAAAAATATAAAAGCTTTCTCTAATGATTCAGGAATACCGTTTGTTTGATTAGTTTGATCATAATCATTAATTACTTCTATTAAATGTTCTGCTTCTAACGAGTGAAAAGTTATCAATCCTGTATATCCATCACCTGGTTCTATAGTCACACAATAGTTTGGTGCCAAAGACTGAAATGTTTGTAATAATATATTAGCTTGAGGAGTTGCAGTAACAGAAATATACCCGCACACTTTAAGTGATTTTTTTAAGTTAATAATTGATTCATTTGTTGATGATCTATCTTTCTCAAATATGATGTTTTGTGAATCAACAGCATATTTTTTTGAAGATGTGTTATGTGATATATCATCACCCTCATCATCAATTATCATACTATAAGAATTAGCATATTCTGTTCCAGCTATCATATCAGTTATTTGATTTATATGAACATAATGTTTTAATGCGCATATTATAATTTTCTTGTCTTTTTTATATAAATAATTTAATGTATCCTTATCAATAGTGTTGAAACATCCGTTTTTAGATTTTTTTAACACTTCAATATTATCTATATTTTCAAATGACTTTTCTATTCTACCAGCATTTTGATCTAAAAGATTATTAGTATCAGAAAGTAACATAATAATTAAACTATGATCATTATCAAAAGCTAATGCCGATAGGGCTATGATATTAGCAGTTTTTCCGCTCTGTACCTTACCAACAACTAAACCAACATTGCTAGGAAATTTATTAATAGAATTTGGAACTTTATCATATATTTTTTTAGCATTTTCTATATTACTATTTTTTTGTGATTCTTTTATTTTTAGATTATTGAATACACTATTTAAAATCTTACCATCACATATCATATTCTTCATAATCACCTTTCTTGGTACATATTTCCATTAGTATTTGATTCATTATCTCCCTAATCGAATATGATTTAATCAAATCACCTGAAGTTGAAATTTGTGTTGCATATTTTTCTGATAAAACTAAAATAACTAGATACTTTTGTAGTAAATTAATAAACTTTTTATTATAATCCATCTCTTCAAAAAAAGGAAATGCAGAATTAATAGTTATTATCAAATTTCCGTCTATATCATTAACTTTTAACAATTCATCTTCTGGATTATTTATAAAATGTACTTGAACAAGGTATTCAGTGTTTAATACTTTTATTTTAACCCTATATGATGTTATATCTTTATAGCCTTCAAACGTATCTGTTATAATTTCAACTTGTCCATTATCAACTTTTATAATCTCTGGATTTATTTTTAATATATCAGTTATAGTATCATCTCCAAAAGATTTTGCATCTAGAGAAGTTATTTTAGACTCTTTACTTTTTTCTGTTACTCTATATTCCTTTGATTTTTTTATATAGTGTTCTGATAATTTATATAATTCATCTGTAAATAGATCTCTAAGTCCGTTTATATCCCAATCAAAATCATCTTTTGCTTGGGTAACAGGCCAATTATCTAGATCAACTTCGCCAAATAGTCTTAAAGACATAAATGAGTTTGTAGCACCAAATATCTTTTCGGGTTTAAAACCTTTATCTAAACCACCTATTATAACTCTGTTTCTTCTAAACAATGTAAATCCAGTTTCTCTATAATTACCTGTTTCTCTTAGTGCAAAGAAACCTTTCATGTAATAATCTTGACCTTCAAAATTAATTGTAGTTCCAAAGTTTTCTTTCCATTCTTTATCAATTCCATCTACTTTTTCAAATAGTATTTTTGGTTGCTCATATTCTAAAACAATCTCATTTATTGATATTTTTATTTCCCCTGAAGAAATATCACGCCTATATATACTCTTTAAATCTTTAATTAATTTCTCAATTGCAGTAGGTGTAATCCTCCTAGTCAATTCCATTAAAATAACTTTTGTTCCGTGTTTATTAATATCACATTCTTCATCATTCATTTTTATGGTATTATCTCTAGTTTCTATTAATTCATTTACATCTACTTCTGCCTCATACATTTTGCTATTATTATATGTAGTAGTAGCTACTCTCCACCTTTTTCCAAACCATGATGCCGCTGTTTTCAATCCCATACCAAATTCATTTCTTCCAGCAGTATTTTTAGGTCTTTTAGCTATAGTTAGGGCATTCTTGAATGTTTCTAAATCCATTCCAAAAGCATTATCTTCTATTATTAGTGTTCTTTGAGCAGGGTTGTAATTAATTCTAATATCTAATTGGTAATCTTTATTTAATGCCTTAATTATTGGTTTGTTCTGAAAATAACTTGCGGTTGAATTATCCACAAATTCTGCAATTGCAGTTTCTGGCTTATATGTATATCTTTCATAACTGTTTAAAATTTCTCCAAGTGACGGTCTAATATCAATTTCACTATCCATCAATTTCACCTCTATCATTATAATCTTCAAATATTTGATCTAATTTATCTATGTCATATAACGTTAACAATTCTTTATGATTCATAAATAGCTGGATTACATATTTTTTAATTGTACCCTTATCTGAATGGTGAATTTTTTTATGGCATAGGGGACACAAACACGATATATTCTGCAAAGAGTCTAGCAAATATTTATATCTTTGTTGAGATTCATAATTATACATAATTATATGATGTCCCTCAAAATACTGTTTTCCATTTTCTTCTGTAAAAGTTTCAGTTGTACCACACAATTCACAAGTATAATTTTCCCTTTCAAAGACAATTTCTCTAAATTTTTGGTTTCTTTTCATCATTGTTTTTTCTAAACAATACGTATGGTCCTGTTTATCATATTTTACAGGTTCATTAATATTTTCAGGTGTTGTAAGTATATTTGGATTTGAATTAACTTTTTCATCACTTTTCACAAGATTTCCAATAGTTTCTTCAGCCAATCCCACAAATTGCTCTTGAACTTTAATTATATTCGAATCAAAAAATATTTTATTCATCAAAACAGAATCTGAATATTCCTTTGACTTAGAACTTGTTAAAGCATATATTTTTTTTCCTCTAATATTAAACCAAGTATTTTCTTCTTGCTCATAAGTTTTTTCTAATTCACTAAAATCAATCCAAAATGATGAGTAAGAAATTCCTCTTATAGCATATTTTATAAAATCACTTAATTCCGCCACTATGTATATGATTTTATCACTTGTATTATATGAACCAATAACATAATATTTTTCTCCATTATTATTATAATTGATTTTATGTGAGATTTGAAATCTTTTCTTGTATTTTTCTCCCACTTCACCAGAATTTTTCAGATTTAAATATATTAAATTAAAACTTTGATTATCATAATTAATTTCATATTGAAAAGTAGATGTAGATTTAGATATTTTGCTTTTTAATTTCAAATCTACATTTCTTCCCCTAAATAAATCTGATAAAAATTTTCCGTTTGGTATATATGACAATTCAAATTGCGCGTTTGTCATTTCTTTTTTTTCACCATTAATAATATTTACATATTTATTTTCCATAATTTCTCCTACTTAATTATATCTGCTAAAAGTTGCTCAGCTAAATATTTAATTATTTTAACATTTGCACTATTTCCAAATTGCTTATATGCTTTCTGATCAATTTCATGTAAATTAAAGTTCTCTGGAAAACTTTGAAGTCTTGCAGCTTCTCTTGGCGTTATTCTTCTTTTATATTTACCAACTATAGGAGTTTGCACCATTGCTACTAATGTTGGAAAATAATCTGTTTTTTTACATCTTATACCAGATTGCCTAAATTGAATTGCAGTTTCCCAAACACTTTTATAGTCTTTTCCCGCTTGCCATTCAAATTTCTTATCCCTCAACTTGAAATCATTTACATTATACTCTTTAAACCAACAATCAATAAAATCTTTGTTTTCCAAATATAACTTTCTATTTTTAATTACATAGTCTTGCTTCCACTTTGGAAAATCACTATAATCATAATCTTTTCCAAATTCTTCTACCCAAACAGGGAACCCATAAACTTCTATTTTAATACCTTTATGAAAGTTGTCCCATGCATTTAGTATTCTCTCCTCATATTGGGTAATTTTATATTTATCTGGAACTTCTTTATCTAAAACATCGTATATACTGGTTTTAGGTAAATCTTTTTTTTCTGGAACTTTTATGTCTAAAAATTTTTTATTTTTTCCAACACTATTATGAATACCTAATATGAAAATTCTCTCTCTATTTTGTGGAATTCCAATATAATGTGGACTCATTATAATAGGATGTTCTGTCATTATATAACCGAGTTCTTCTAAATTGTTTTTTATAATTATCCAGGTCTTTCCATCATCATGCTTTAATAAATGTTTTACATTTTCAAGTATTATGTACTTTGTTTTATGTTTTTCTAGAATTCTCTTTATCTCAAAAAATAAAGTTCCCCTTGTATCATCAAAACCCCTTTTATTTCCTGCATTTGAAAAAGCTTGACAAGGAAAACCACCACATAATACATCATGGTATGGTATATCATTCTCGTTAACTTTTGTAATATCAAAATCAGAATTTAATCCATAATTTTTTTGATATATATCTATTGAATATTTATCAATATCAGATGCGAACACGCATTCTCCTCCTAATTGTTCAAGTGCAGTATGAAAAGCACCTATACCTGAAAATAAATCTATAAACTTAAATTTTATATTGCTTGTTTTATTTGTTTTGTTCATTTTAATTCTCCCATCATGCTCTAATATACTATTTATATTTTTGTATCTTTAAATTGCAATTTTATAAGCAATTTATTTATATAATACTTAAAAATTTTACATTATTACTTCTCTTTTATTATTATATCAAATATATCGACAGAATACAAGAAATTTTCACAAAATAGTTTTTTTATAAGATTCTACCTGAAAACACATAGTATATTATGTGTTTAAATATAGAAATTTGCAAATTTCAAAGAACTCTGTTTTTAAATTAGGTTTTTACAATTATAAATACTTTTGATATTTTAATTATATTGGACCATTATTACAATTGCCAGTATATTTGAATATATCATCAAGTATATTAATTAAATATTTCGTTGCTTCGGAATTGACAAATCGACCATCAAAATATATTTCAGTTTCTCCTGATTTACAAATATTTTCAAACATAAACTCACTCCTCCTTTAAGTCACATACATATTTAATTTTATATTTAACAGTTAAAATATCTTATAGGATATCTTCCATCTAAATACTCTTTTATCGCTTTATTCTTATATTTTTTTCTTATATCTTCTGGTGCTATTTCTCCATTAAAATATTTTCTTCCAACTATTCTTTTTTCAGCTAGCTTGCACGTTACTATATCTTCCATATCTATGTAATCTTTTTGTTTTATTTCTATCCATTCATTTGAAACATATACCTCTTTTACTAATCCTTTATATACTGCAAATATATATCTTACATTCTCTAATCTGTTAATATCTACAGTCCAACAAAATCTAGTTACATCATATAATCTCTGTTCAGTTATATTTCTTTCATAAAACTTATTTATTCTTATTGCAATAATAGGATCATTAATAGCTACAGCTTCTGCTGCGAATATGCTTTCAAATTCCTCAACTGTATACATTCCTGATGGGTGAGACCCTGATACGATATTAGTTAGATTTTCCTTTCCTATATAATCTATTATACTACTTTCCACTTCTTCTGCTGTTTTTTTATCTAAATTATATCTTAAAATTTTTCTTATTACTTTATATCCGTTATTTTTTATTTCTACTATCTTTTTATTTTTATCTTTTTCTTCATTATTTTCTAATTCGTGGTCAAATATTCTATTTTTTTGTCCTTTACCCACATAAAACACTTTGTTATTTTCTGAATTTATTAATAAATATACATAATTACCTAATTCTTCAATACTTTTTTGTGAAAATTTTTCCATGTTATCCTCCTATTTTATTTAATACTCATAACTGAATATCTAATTCTTTAGCTCTTAACATACCCAAAGTAGTTTTTCCATCTTTAAGTTTCAATACTTCATTTCCACTCCAATTACCGCCAAGTATTACATTTGCTACTGATGATGGATACTTAAATAAATATTCTTTAGTAAATATATAGTTTTCTATAATTTTCTTTTCAATTAAGTCTTCTCTTCGTTTTTTATTTACTTCTAATATTGGTTCTTTCCTTGATACAATTGCACCTTTTTGTATTGTATATCCATCCAAATTTCTAACAACAATAGCTTCTACATTATCTAATTCAGATTTAATATAAAATATATTATCTATCGTCACACTTTTTTTTGTAGGTAATACTTCAAATATATTATGACCTAAGGTACTAGTTAACCTACATATATCACCAATAATATTATTAGCAATTTGTTTTTCATAATCTTGTGCTTTATATGATGGTTCATTACCATTAGTAACAGTATACCTATTACATTTTTTAGCAATTGCATATAATTCATGCTCAATAAATGATGTTTCACCTTCTGTTAAACTATTATCTGAAACTGTGAAAATAATGCACTCTTGTATATCGTCTGACTTAAGTCTACTATGGTTTAAATACCTTTGTCTAACGTCATTTGATTTACCTACATATACTGTATTTTCAATAATACCCATTTCATTCTCTTTAGACCCAATTAATAGGTATACGCCTAAATTACTTAATTCTACAAATGCTTTTGTCTTGTCCAACAACGTATCTTTTAATTTATCTATTTGTATCTTATACGCAACACATTTATTCGGTCCATGATAATACTTGATCCTACCCTCAGCAACTCCATCTAAAAGTTCTACTATAATAAATTCAAAAAAACTACTCATGATTTAAATACCTCCAAAATCATTATATAATACATATCTTTATGTATTATATACCATTTAATTTATTAACATATCTATAAATTTATTCTTTTATACTTTTTATTACATCCAGATATTTTTCAAACTCTTCTAATGTATATATCTTGCTTCCATATAATCCATAGCCCATAAAAGATGATATTGCAAACATTACATCAATATTTTTGTTACTAATTTCTTTTATTTTTTCTATTTCATTTTTAAATATTTCTGATTGCTCTACACAATTAGCAATAATGAACACTAAATTTATCTCTTTTATATCTATTGCTTTGCTTATATTTGTTGATCCTGGTTTAAGATTTATAAGACCTAATTCAACTCTTATTTTAAAATTATGCTCAGCATCTTTCTTGATTTTTTGTTCTATTTCTTTATTACTTAATATTTCATTAATTTTTATAAAATGATCATATATTCCATTTTCTCCACTTGATGTTGATTTTCCAACTTTAAGTTCTATAAGTGATAATGTAAATTGTTTTTTTGTATTATTCCTTTTGTCATAAAGTCCTATTATATCCGGATTATTTTCATATTTTTTATCTTTAATATTATATTCTTCATCTATCATATAGTAATCTGTTCTATACTTGTTATTTTCTTTTACAATTATTTGTCTTATCTCATTTTCATTTCCTGATTTTTTGCTATAATATTTATTTATCCCTACTTTTATACCATTAATAATTTTAGTTAAATCTAAATCAACTATATAGCACGGATCTCCTTTACTAATTAAATTTAATATGTTTTCTGCTATTTCTATACTTTTTGTAATGTCATATTTAATTTTATATTTATTAACTTTGTTGTCTTTTGAAATTTCAAACAGTTTTCTTCCTCTATAATAGACTTTAATACATATCTTATCAAAATAAAGCTTGAAACCTATTGAATCATCATCTTTTATTATTTGATACAGTTCCTTTAATTCTCCATTCATAAAAGCTTCTAAATAAATTTTATGATTTTTTTCATAATTGTCCATATTGCACTCCTTCTACACCACTACGGTGTCACCATCTTCTACACTAACTACACTTGTATATTTTAATTTAAACTGTTCTTTGTTTTGTGTATGTATTGGTATTATTTTATCTGGGTTTGTTGCTTTAATTATATCATCTATATCTTTACTTGTTGCATGTCCGCTTGTATGTATATCTAATATTGGTATGTTCATACTTGTTATTTTATTTAAGTCATTATTCATTTTATCGTTTTCTTTATAGCCTTTCCACATACTGTATACAAATAGTGGTTTATCTAGTTTGTTTGTATTATATAGTTCTTGTATATATTCTACAAAGTTACTTCTTACCATCATTACATATGGTTTATCTAAATCTGTTTCATCTATTATATATTTGTTTATACTGTTTATATATTTTTCATTAAATGGTTTATTTCTATTTGGTATATATACTTTTACCTTTTTAAAAGTGACTGGATTAGGAATACTAGTTGAACTTTTTTTATCTACTGCTAACATCTTAGTTACATTTGCTAAATATACATCTTGTATAAATAATTTATCTGTAGCTATACTTGCTTTATATAATGAACATACTCTGTCAATATTAGTAGATGCAGATAGTACAAATACTTGATTGTAGTTACTAAATTCTTCAGTGCACCTTGTAGTTAATTCTTTCTCTGTTTTAATACTTTTTTTTGTACTACTTGTAATATTAGTACCTTCACATATTATACAGTCAAATTTGCCATATTGGCTTATTCTGGATAGCTGGTTTTTACCTTTATATCCACTTGTTCTAAAATCTCCTGTATGTAATATTTTCTTTCCATCTGCTTCAATAACAAACATGGCTGAATTATATGCACTATGATCAGCTATAATTGGTGTTACTTTAATATCTCCTACGATTACTGGTACATCAAAATTAAAGAAATTAGCGTTATGTATTTTTCTACCATAAGTTACATCAATTAACATATTATACATCGTACAAGTTATTGTTTCAATGTATATTGGTATATCTTTTAATATATATTCTTGTAGCCCTATATGATCTCCATGATAATGGGTAAAAAACACTGCATCATATTGTTTTATACCAATAGTTAATCCATCTATATTAGGATTTTGTTTCTTTACTTTTTCTTCTTTTACATTACCTAATTCTTCTCCTACATCAATTATTATTTTTGTTGTAGTAGTAGATATTTCAGTTATGCATCCACCTATCTGATTAGTTCCTCTAATTACTTTTATTTTCACCTATTTCACCTCTTGCTTATATTTATCTACTCCACTAATTAAAGTTTTCAAAATTTCATTTCTAAGAGATATTGGATATATTACTTCTACTAATTCTACATGTCTTACTGCCCATTTTTTAAATCCTTCTGAGTAAACATTTACCTCCATAATGAAGTTATCTTTATTATACATTTTAATGTTTGTATCATGACCAAATTTATCTATAACATCATCCATTAATGTATTACTACATATAGCTTGTACTATATGTTTTTTACCACCATACATAGCTACAGTAGAATCTATAAATTCTTCTATTTTATCTTGGGATGTATTTATAATTGGCTGATTAGTTATTTCTATATCTTTCATTCTATCTAATCTATAGTATGATACTTTATTTAGTTCTTCATTATATCCTACTAAATAATATTGTCCATTTTCACATAGTATTGTATAAGGTGAAATGACATGTGTTTTTTGATATACATATTCTTTATTTATATTATATTTATAATAATCCACTTTAATTTTTTTGTTATTTCTAATTGCTTCAGATAATATCTTTATATTGTAAAACAATTGCTTATTTGTAGTTTTAACATTCTTCATATAATTGTTGTATTCTTTAAATTCTAATTTATCATTTTCATTTAGCAGATTAACAAGTTTATGTGTAAGCATATTGGCTAATTTATCATCCACAAATCTTGAGTAGTTCACCATATCAACTAAACTTCTAATTTCACAATTATCAAAATCATTGTTTTCTGGTTCAATATAATATCCATTTTCAGTTTTAACTATTTCTATTTTAAATTTATTCTCTAAAACCTTAAAGCATCTTCTTATAGTTCTATTCTCTATTTCTATATCATAATCCTTTTTAATATGTTCAAGTATTTTATCTATCTTTAAAGGGTTATCCAAATCACTATATTTTTTCATTACGCAATATATATACATTATATTTCCGTTGTTTACATATAATTTTTCTTGCATTATTTAACCTCCTTTAATTCATTAACTTATCATGAATTTATTATCAACATTAAACCCTATTTTGGTGGTTTTGAAACTGCTACTTTCCTCTTGTATGACATTCACAACATCTTCTACTTTTATATAGTCATAATTACTATCATTAGTATCTACAATTCTACTTGCTTGAATGAACTTAATTTTCTCAAATATATTTCTAATTGTTCTAGCATTACCAAAAGTATGATCTTTTTTTTCAATTAACCCTGCAAAATGTTTATATAATATATCTTCACATTCTTTTTGTAATTCACATTTATCTACTTTCACCATTTCTTTAAATATCTCTAACAGCTCATTTGCATTATAATCTTCAAAATCTATGAAGAATTGAATTCTACTTTTGAAGCCTGGATTTGAATCTAACATATCATTCATTTCTTTTGTATATCCAGCAAATATAACTGCTAACTTATCTCGTTTATCTTCCATTTCTTTTATTAATGTAAATATACACTCATTACCAAAATCTCCTTTAAATTCGCTATATGCTAATGAATATGCTTCGTCTATAAACAATACACCATCTAAGCTTTTGTCTATAACTTCTTTAGTTTTAATAGCTGTATGTCCAACATATCTTCCAATTAAAGTTTCTCTAGTTGCTTCTACAAAATTATTAGTTTTAAATATATCTAATTCTTTAAAGATATCTGCTAGTATTCTTGCAACCATTGTCTTACCTGTTCCTGGATTACCTCTCATAACTATATGTAAAGCAGGCATATTATTTCTCTCTTTATTTACCTTTATATAATCTCTAATTCTTTTAACTTGCAACTTTACATTACTTAGTCCTATCATATTGTTTAATTTATCTATACTATTAGTTTTACTTTCTTGTACCTTTTCTTTAACTATTTTTTCTTCTTTTTTAAACTCAAAGAAACTATCATCTAAAAAATTATCTTCTACTTTACTATCAAACTTTTTTAATAGTGCTGTAACAAGTTCATTATTTATTTGTTTAAATGGCATTTTTTTTAGAACATCGATATATGCACAATATTTTTTGACTTTATATCCACTTTTTTTAATTACATCTTTAATATATTTAACTTTTTGTTCTTCATACAAAGGTTCTAGTGTAAATTTCCAAAACGCTAAATTTTTAAACTTATCTGATATATCATCTTTATCATCATTAATTATATAATATATATTTGTAGGATTATCTTCCATATATGAAAACACTTTATCCATAAAATATTTCAAACCAGAATCTTGAAGAGTTATTACAATAATAACATTTGAATATTTCTGTTTTAATCCACCTGATTCTCTAATGTATCTTACACTTTGCTTTTTATCTTTTTTATTATCACATGCTTGTATAATTTTTATTAATCTATTAACACAATCTTTCGATAAATTAATAGTTGAATTATCTTGTATATAGCAGTTAGAATTTCCAATATTCACTTTTGTTTTTGATATTAGATTAATATATTTTTCATATTTTTCTATATCTGTATTAATATAATCTATATTTTTTAAACAATCTACATTACTCATTTCCAATACCTCCAATATTTAATATGTTTATATTATATATTGAATTAATTTGGTTCGCAAACATGTCGGTCAAATATGTCATATTATTTTAATAGATATTAAAATTTATATATATACTATACCAAAAAACTACGTATTTATGTCTAATCTTGTCGAATAATAGATTTTTTTGGTTATTTTTATATGGTATCAATTATTAAGAAAAGCAACTAAGACTTATATAATCTTAGTTGCTTTTCTATTTCTTAACAATTATCTTCCAAATATATTCATAAAACTATGTAATAGCATTGTGCTATAACAATTTTTAAATTTATAACGTACAAACCCTAATATAATTTCAAAACATAAACCTGTAATAACTTTCATAAACATTATAGATACCATATCCATATTACCGGTCAAAAGTGTAGTTTTAAACCAAATAATATCTACATATCCTATATGCCATAAAGCAAAAAGTAATGTACTTATGATATAAACTGTAAATTCATTTTTGTAACAAGATTTTAGTTTATTCCAAACATATCCTCTAAAAAGTATCTCTTCAAATATAGGTGTTACAACTATTGATAATAAAAAGGGTATTAGAAAATAAAAAGAAAATCCTCCATTAAACATAAGTGATGTTATAGCCAGTATAAATACTATAATGCTAGCAACAACGTAACCTATCTTTTGACCTTTTGTTTGTGCATTAGGAAATATAGAAAGGTTAATTTTCTTCTTATAAGAAATTATTAAAATAATAATAGCGAATATAACCATTAGTAACACATTAATTAAATCACTATTCTCTGAACTTTTTCCAGCTAATGAAAAAAATATTTGACTTAATAGCATTCTTATTCCTTGTATTGCTATTAAGAAAGCTATAACTTTTAATAATATATTTTTTTTATTTGTCTTATCTATCATTATAACATTACCTCACATAATATAATTAGTATTTGTTTTTTACATTATATCATATTATTTATATTTGATAGTTATTTATTTAATATTCTGTTAAAATATTGCAAAACTTTATATGATATGATATAATTTCTAAAATATATTGAGGTGTTGTAAATGAATGAAAAAATACTTTTTACTGATAAGGAAATTAGTGATAGTTTAGATGTGTTAGCTAAAGAATTAGATATGTATATATCAGAGCTGCCAAAAGACGAGCAAGATAAAGTTATATTTATCGGTTTACTTTGTGGTTGTATTCATTTTGTAAGTGATTTAACAAGAAAAATAAAATCAGACCATAAGTTAGATTTTATAAAAGCAAGTAGTTACCTAAACAATAAAAGAGGTGATTTAACTGTTGATATGAATATTAGAAGTATTAAAGATAATCACGTTATTATATTAGATGATATATGTGATACTGGAATTACACTAAATTCTGTAGTAACTAAATTGTCAAATGATAATCCACTTTCAATAAAAACATGTGTATTAGTTAATAAAAATATTCCTAATAAGAAACATATACCTGATTTTAAAGTTTTTGATGTGGATGATGTTTTTATATATGGATATGGTTTAGATTACAATGAATACAAAAGAAATTTAAAAGATATTAGAATTAAAATAGATTGATAATTTATTTAATTTTCTATTATGACATAATAATAGCAGAGGTTTTTATTCCTCTGCTATTTTTTATATATTTAAATCATTTAACCATTCATCTATTTTCTTATTTGATTCTATTTCATTTTTAATTGGATTCATTAAATCTATTTCAGCTATGAACTCGTTCCCAGTTAAACTATCTTTTATGTCTTGAATAGTATTTCCAACTCCTCCACTGTGAGAAGCAAATATTCCTATCTTTTTTCCTTTTATATTATATTTACTTAAAAAACTTCTAATGGCTGGTGAATATGTAAATGCCCATACAGGTGTTCCAATAAAAATGCAATCATATTCTTCTATGTTAATATTTAGTTCTTGTAAATCAGGCTTTTGCTTCATCATAACCTGTTTTCCACCCCAAGCATACTTAAAAAGTCCTGTTTTAGAAACAGTATTTTTAACTTCTTTTAATTCATATATATCTGCCTTTAGTTTATCCGCTATTCTCATTGCTATTTTCTTTGTATTTCCTTCTAATGAATAATATATTACTGCTATTTTCATAAATATATCTCCTTTTTCTATTAGATATATTATATACCATATTCTATTATATGTCAATATTTTGTATTACTCTTTTTTAACTTTATTTATTTTAAAATGACATGAAAAAAGTACTTACATTTGTAAGTACTTTTAATCTATTTATTCAAAATCTGCTTGTAACATTTCTGCTATAACTTTTTTACCTTCTGCTAGATAGTTTTTGCGTACACTATAGTAAGTATCACTGTGGTTTTCACCTATGTCAAAACTATCAGAATTTATATAATCATTGAGTAGTTTCAAGCAACAAATAATTTTGTCTTTGTATCTGTCTAAAGCTTGTCTGTTTTCAAATCCATCATTATATGTTTCAATAAGTTTTGAAAGTTCTATAAATGTACCGTAATAAAGAAATTTGTTTTGCATACTAATATTTCTTATTGATTCAATACTATTGTATGAATAAGAGGCATTTTCAGCTTTTTCAATAACTTCTTTAATTGTATTAATATTAAACATATTAAATATAATGTTTATACCTTCGTATTTCCATATATTTAGTAATGTCCATTTCATATCTAAAGCTTGATTTATTATTTCTTTTGTTATAATATTACCCTTCTCAGATATGAGTTTTGTCAATGCATACATTTTACGTTTATTTCCATAGTTGATTTTAACCTGTATCCATTTTGGTTCTTCTGGTCTATAATCTAACCATGCGCTATTTTCAGTACTTCCAAATAAGTCTTTGAGTTTTTCTTTATCTTCAGTTTCTTCAAAAACTTCTTGATACATTTCTACAACTCTTTGTCCAGCTTCTTTTGATTTAACAAATGATGCTAAGTCATATCCAAGCCCTCTTGGCGAATAATATTCACCATATTCAGGTCTTAGATCTGGTCCAACATACTTGTGCTTTGGCGTACCTTCACGTGGATGTTTTTCATATTCAGGATAGTAAAAAATATCATTTTTATGTTCATCTTGTCCTTCAGAAAATCCTATTACTGATCTTCTTAATCCATCTGCTAAAACAACAAATTTGTGATCACATTCAAAGCATTGTGATGGCATTGATCCTCCACCATTACATCCTGTACCATGTGAAATAGCACAACCACATTTTGGGCAACCATATTTTTCATAGTCACTCCAATTAATAGCTTTCTGTCTCTCTTCCAGTATTTGTTTATCCATTAAGATTCCCCCTAAAAATTATTTTTTCGGTTATCTATATTTATCATGTTTATTATATCACAGTATTATGTAACATTCAAGTCTTATATATGCTGTTGTTATAATATTAAAGCATTTTCAACTGGTTAAACAAAAAGAAACGTATATTTCTATACGTTTCTTTTTGTTGTTTTATTTAAAATTTCTTTATTTTAATAGCATTGCCTGTTTCTAGTAATTCAATATGGTTTAATGCTTTACCTGTTCCCATTGCAACACATGAAATAGGATCATCAGCTATCATTACTGATATGCCAGTTTTTTGTTGTATTAGTTTATCCAATCCATATATTAAACCGCCGCCACCTGTTATATATATTCCTCTTGCGCTTATATCTGAAAGTAACTCTGGTGGAGTTTCTTCTAATACACTATGAACACCTTCAATAATTGATTCAGCTGCATCACTTAATGCTTCTAAAGTTTCTTCAGATGTTAGTTCTATTTCTGTTGGTAGACCTGTAGTTACATCTCTACCTCTTATTTGCATTCTTTCTACTGTTGTTTTAGGAAACATACATCCAATATTTATTTTTATATCTTCTGCTGTTCTTTCTCCAATTATTAAGTTTCTATTTCTTTTAACATAACGTGCTATTGCTTCATCAAATTTATCTCCAGCTACCTTAATTGTTTTGCTTTTTACAGCTCCACCTAAAGATATTACGGCTATGTCAGTAGTTCCTCCGCCTATGTCAACTATCATGCTACCATAAGCTTTACTTATATCTATTCCTGCTCCGATTGCTGCTGCTATTGGCTCTTCAATCAAATATACTTTTTTTGCTCCTGCATGATTTGCAGCATCTACTACTGCTTTTCTTTCAACTTCTGTTACACAAGATGGTACACATATCATAACTTTGGGCGCAAATACAAATTTGCCACATACTTTATTGATAAAGTATTTAAGCATCTTTTCAGTAGTCGTATAATCGGAAATAACTCCGTCTTTTAATGGTCTGATTGCTACTATATTACCTGGTGTTCTTCCAAGCATTTTTCTTGCTTCAGAACCTACAGCTAAAACTTCATTTGTATTTTTGTCAATTGCAACTACAGATGGTTCTCTCAAAACTATACCTTTTCCTTTAACGTAAACTAGTATAGTTGCAGTTCCTAAATCAATTGCTATATCTTGTCCAAATGTCATAACACGTTCTAATTTTAGTTTGCATAAAATTAGAAAATTCACCACCTTTCAACGATAAGATTTATTTATGTTACAATTATATTACATTTTTGTTACAATTGCAAGATATTTGATTAAATTTGGATGATATTGCCTTATTTTGATTAAAATTAGTCAATTAGTTTTTTAAATATTTCTAATTTTAAAAAATGTATAAAAGCAACTTTTTATCTAATAATAATATTAGGTGATTTTATGGAATATGACAAAATTAAAATGACGGAGAAAGAATATTCAGAGTATGTTGAAAGCAAAGCCAAAAAAAGTCCTGTTATCAAAAATATTTTTTTTGCATTTGTAGTTGGTGGATTAATATGTATAATAGGCCAAATAATAACTAATATATGTATGTATTATGAGATTGAAGCTAAAGATGCTTCTACAATTTCTGTAGTATCACTTATATTTATAGGTGCTTTTTTAACTTCTGTAAATCTATATTCAAAAATAGGTAAATATGCAGGTGCAGGATCAGTAGTTCCAATTACAGGATTTTCAAATTCTATTGTTGCACCAGCTATTGAATACAAATCTGAAGGATTTATACTAGGACTTGGGTCAAATATGTTTAAAATAGCAGGTCCTGTTCTAGTTTATGGTATATTTGCATCTTTTGTTGTAGGGTTCATATATTGGTTAATATTATTTGTTAGATGAGGTGTTAAAAATGAAAATTGGTAAACAAACAATAAAATTACAAAATACTCCAAAGATATTAGAAACTTCGTCTGCTGTTGGTCCTAAAGAAAGTGATGGTCCACTCGGTATATATTTTGATATAAAATGTAGTGACGTTTTCTATGGAGAAAAAACTTTTGAAAAAGCTGAGAGTAAATTTATGAAATCTGCAATTGACAATTTGTTATATAAATTAAATATAACAAATGATAAAATAGATTATGTATTTGCAGGTGATTTATTAAATCAATGTATTGCATCTGGGTATTGCATTAGAGATTTGCAAATACCTTTTTTTGGATTATATGGCGCATGTTCAACATTTGTTGAATCTTTGATATTATCTTCACTATTTATTAATGCTGGATATGGTAGTAAAGTTATAGCTGCTGCATCATCACATTTTTGTAGTGCAGAAAGACAGTTTAGATTACCACTAGAGCATGGCAATCAAAAGTCCCCAACTGCTCAATGTACTGTTACTGGTAGTGGGGCAGTTTTAATCGTTCCAAATAGTACCCAAAAAAAAGTCCCAATGGTAACATATGTTACTCCTGGTAAAATAATTGATATGGGAATTAAAGATATGACCAATATGGGTGCTGCTATGGCTCCTGCCGCTTTTGATACTATAATAACGCATCTAAGTGATACCGGAAGAGCACCAGAATATTATGATGCAATAGTTACAGGAGATTTAGGAAAAGAAGGCACAGATATTCTAATCGATCTATGTAAAAACTATGGCGTGGATATATCTAAAGTTCATAGAGATTGTGGTAAAGAAATATTTGATTTAAATACTAGAGATATGAACGCTGGAGGAAGTGGATGCGCCTGTATAGCAACAGTATTTTCCTCGTTTTTTTATCAAGAATTAAAAGAAAAAAGATTAAATAAAATATTATTAGTTGCAACTGGAGCATTAATGAGTCCAATATCAATAGGCCAAGGTGAATCTATTCCATCAATTGCTCATGCTGCAGCAATAGAAAACGAGGTGTAGTTTTATGTTTTTAGAGTATTTAAAAGTTTTTATTACTGGTGGTGTTATATGTTCAATTGGTCAAGTACTAATAGATAAAACAAAACTTACACCCGCTAGAATATTGGTTATTTTTGTTGTACTTGGTGTTATATTTACTTCTATTGGAATTTACAAACCTATAGTTGATTTCGGTAAAGCTGGAGCAACTGTACCTATCTCTGGATTTGGGTATTCTCTAGCAAATGGTGTTATGGAAGCAGTTAAAGAAAAAGGATTTATGGGTATATTTACCGGTGGAGTAACAGCTACATCTGCTGGTATAACATCAGCTATCGTATTTGGTTATCTAGGTGCAATTGTAGCAAAACCAAAATTAAAATAATTTCAAAAAAATTAGTATCAAAACTGACAATTTGCTAATAATATATATGTATCGTATTAGGAGGTATTTTATGAATTCTTTAAATCAATTAGAAATTCAAAACATTAGACATCTTGCATTTGCTGCTACTGCTGCTTGTGATAAGATAACTTATTACAAGACACTCACTTCTGATCAAAGTGTACTTAAAAATTTTGATAACGTGTGTAATGGTTTCACAAACCTAAAAACTGAGCTATCAAATATGTTAGGAGGAATGTAAGATGAATGAAAAACTTGCTGTAGGCGATGTTTTAAGTTGTTTAAATACATCATCTACCATGATTACTCATGCTATTGAACATAGTGACAATGAGCAATTCAGACAATTATTATTAGATTCTAGAAATAAACTAGATAATTTAAAATGGGATACATACACAATTGCAAAAGAAAAAGGTTACTATATACCTGCTGCCCCAGCTGGTGCTGCAGATATAGAACAAGTTAAAACTGCTATTTCTGGGTAGTTCTATAAAAAGAAGATGTAATTGTAAATGGTACCCTTTGTCAAGGACACTAATAAAAAAAGTGTTTAAAGTATTAATGTTTATTAAGCTGTAAGATGATTTCTGTATTGTACAGGAGTCATCTTTTTTAAATTCCATTGATATCTATGAT
>Ga0209512_1000228_pt1 | contig 111325 bp, 117 predicted proteins | sample frozenSSSSmetaG_FD_184142 | JGI IMG/M metagenome (GOLD analysis project Ga0209512, IMG submission 184142) | Glacier valley bacterial and archeal communities from Borup Fiord, Nunavut, Canada, to study Microbial Dark Matter (Phase II) -... | ecosystem: Environmental > Aquatic > Freshwater > Ice...
TGGCGAGGCCAATGCCGACGAGATGCGACTGGGCCCGGACGGTGAGCCCGTCTTCCTGTCCAACCACGCGGGCGGCGTTCTGGGCGGGATCTCGACCGGCCAGCCGCTGACCGCACGCGTGGCCTTCAAACCGACCTCCTCCATCCTGACCCCGCGCCAGACCATCACCCGCGACGGCACCGAGACCGACCTGCGGACAAAGGGCCGCCACGATCCCTGCGTCGCCCTGCGCGGCGTGCCGGTGGTCGAGGCCATGGCGGCCTGCGTGCTCGCCGACGCCATGCTGAGGCACCGGGGCCAGGTGGGCTAGCCCCCCTTTCGCAACAGTAGTTGTTACCTATATGGTTTGCGAACCGACGTCGGGTGCTGTTACGCCGACGTCGCAGGGAGCCCAATCATGATCGACGTCCGCCCCTTCTCCAGCCTCGGTGGTGACAACCATGGCTGGCTGAACGCCAAACACCATTTCTCCTTCGCCAACTACTATGATCCCGCCCGAATGAGCTGGGGCCGGCTGCGTGTCTGGAACGATGACGAGATCGCCGCCCAGTCCGGCTTTCCGCCCCACCCCCATTCGGACATGGAGATCATCACCTATGTCCGTACCGGGGCCATCACCCATGAGGATTCCATGGGCAACAAGGGCCGCACCGGCGCCGGCGATGTCCAGGTCATGAGCGCGGGCACCGGGGTTCGCCACTCCGAGGCCAACCTCGAGAATGAAACTACCACCCTGTTCCAGATCTGGATCGAGGCCGACAAGCGCGGCGCAAAACCCGCCTGGGGCGCGCAGACCTTCCCCAGGAGCGACCGCAGCGGCAAATTCTCGGTGCTGGCCTCGGGCGATCCGGACGACGGGGCCCTGACCATCAATGCCGACGCCCGGGTGCTGGGCGCGACCCTCGGCGCGGGTGAGACCCTGCGCTACAGCCTGCCGACCGGTCGCCGCGCCTATCTCGTGCCCGCCGTGGGCACGGTCGAGGTCAATGGCGTCACCCTGAACGCCCGCGACGGCGCGGCCATCATGGACGAGGCCGAGATCGTCGTCACCGCCGGCAGCGACGCCGAACTCGTGATGGTCGACAGCCTCTAGTCCCAGGGATCAGGGTCTGTTCACCATTCCGGGCTAGGCCTGCCCCTTCGGGAGAACCAGCCATGACCAGACCCTTCGCGCGCCGTATCGCCGCCCTGTCCGCCGTCCTGGCCGGATCCCTGCTGCTGCAGGGGTGTCTGGTCGGGGCGGTCGTGGGCGGCACCGCGGCCGTGGTCGGCGGCACGGCCAAGGTCGCCGGATCGGTGGTCGGGGCCGGATTCGACGCCGTCACCACCTCGGACGAGGAAACCCGCGCCAAACGCGAACGCGAGGAACGCCAGTATCAGCGCGAACAGCGCCGCTGCGAACAGCGCCGGGCCAGCGGACGCAGCTGCTAGAGCCGCCGTTCCATGCTGTAGTTGTGGATCGCCACGCCCCCGACCTCGAAATCGCGCCGGTGCAGCAGATCATAGCCCCGTCGGCTGAAGAACCGCCGTGCCGGTTCACTGGCCTCGACATACAGCCGCTTCAGACCGAACTCGACCGCCGCGGCTTCCAGCACATCCAGCAGCGCCGCTGCCACACCGGTGCCCGCCACGTCAGGCGCGGCATACAGGAAGTCGATGTGGCCATCGGCCTCAAGGTCGACGAAGGCCGTCACCTGTCCATCCCCGTCCAGTGCCACCCAGCCGCGCCGGCCGTCCGCGATCTTCTGACGAAACAGTTCTGCCCTCGACTCCCCGCCGGCCCAGGCCTCGACCTGCGCCGGACTGTAGTCGCGCGCGCCGATCTCGCGGACCGCCCGCACATACAGGGCGGCCATGGCGTCAGCGTCGCCCGCCTCAAAAGGCCGGATGCGGGTCACAGGCTCAGCGTGCAGCGCTCATGGATGGTCGGGCGGGCCACGGTGATGCGGCTCAGGCCCGGCCAGTCCGGTTTCAGCTGATTGGCGAACCACAGGCACAGGTTCTCCAGACTGGGCAGCTCCAGCCCGGCCTTCTCATTCAGCATGCCGTGGTCCAGCTCCGCCGCCGCGGCCTTCAGGGCCCGGTCCAGCGCGCCCAGATCGGCGACCCAGCCGTGTTCGGCATCCAGCGTCGCCGACTGCACCGTCGCCTCGACTGTGAAGGAATGACCGTGGACGCGGCGATAGATGCTGCCCTCGGGTTCGTTGGGGAAGTGGTGGGCGGCGTCAAACGTCGCCTGTTTGGTGATCTCGAACATCGTCATGGTCTAGCGGACGCCAATGTATTTGTGGGTCTGGACGCTGAGGCGCCATTGGGGGTGGGTCAGGCAGTAGTCGAGGGCGGCGGCCGTATTGGCGGCCTGATCAGGCCCATCCATCGGCTGCAGCCAGAAGCGTTCAAAATCCAGGTGTTCGAACCGGTGGGGCATGGCCGTCGTCTGGGGGAAGACCAGTTTCAGCTCCTGGCCCGTAGTCTGGAGCACCGGAGCTTCGGCCTTGGGACTGACGCAGATCCAGTCGATCCCGGCCGGGGCCGCCAGGGTGCCGTTGGTCTCGACCGCAATGGCAAAGCCGCGCGCATGCAGGGCGTCGATCAGGGGCGCATTCAGCTGCAACAGGGGTTCCCCCCCGGTGCAGACCACCAGTTTCGGATCGCCGTCCCGGCCCCGCCACATCCCGGCAACGTGGTCTGCCATCGCCTCCGCCGACCGGAATTTGCCGCCGCCGTCCCCGTCGGTGCCGACAAAATCGGTGTCACAGAAGCTGCAGACGGCGCTGGCCCGGTCCCGTTCCAGCCCACTCCACAGGTTGCAGCCGGCGAAACGCAGGAAGACGGCCGGACGGCCGGCCTGTCCGCCTTCGCCCTGCACGGTCAGGAAGGCCTCTTTCACCGAATAGGTCATCCGGCCAGCCACTGCTTATAGCCGGCAGCGCGCAGTTCGCACGCCGGGCAGGTGCCGCAGCCATAGCCCCAGGGATGGCGGTGCGTTCGGTCGCCCAGATAGCAGCTGTGGCTGTCCTCGAGGATCAGATCGACCAGCGCCTGTCCCCCGATACGATCCGCCAGCGCCCAGGTCTCGGCCTTGGTCAGGGCCATCAGCGGGGTCTCGATCACGACCGGCTTGTCCAGCCCCAGGCTCAGGGCGGTGGCCATGGCGTCGATCGTGTCGCGGCGACAGTCGGGATAGCCCGAGAAATCCGTCTCGCACATGCCGCCGACCAGCACCGCCAGCCCGCGCCGGTCAGCCAGGGCGGCGGCACAGGTCAGGAACACCAGATTGCGCCCGGGCACGAAGGTGGTCGGCAGTCCGCGCGCATCCATCTCGATGGCTCGGTCGGTGGTCAGGGCGCTTTCGGCGATCCGGCCATAGCCGGTCAGATCGACCACGTGATCCGGCCCCAGCCGCTCGGCCCACTGTGGCAGGGCCCGGGTCATCGACTCGCGCACAACCAGACGCGCCTTCATCTCGACCGCATGGCGCTGGCCATAGTCGAAACCGACGGTCTCGACCCGCTCATACCGTTCCAGCGCCCAGGCCAGGCAGGTGGCGCTGTCCTGCCCGCCCGAGAACAGGACGAGGGCGGAACCGGCAATGTCAGACTGGATATCGCTCATGACGACCCTGCGGTCGGCCGTCGGCCGCGCGCATGCAAAAGGGGTGGGAGTGTGAAGATCGGGCGGCTTTCTACACCAGTCGTCCGGCCGGTGCAAAAGCCGCGTCCCGACGGGCCGCGCCCGGAAACCGGTTTCCGTCGGGAGTTAACCGTTCCGAAAATGGTTCGCAGCTACGGTTCCAGGGTTGCATTGGAGTGACGGCGCGTATGCCGACCATCGAAACCCTGACCCGGCCCACCGAACCGGTGAGTCCAGACACATCGGGAAGCGCGATTTTTGCGCGCTTTCAGCAGGAGCCCGATACCTTGGGCATCGCTGTGGTCGAGGACGGCCGCCCCATCGGCCTGGTCGAACGCGACGCCTTCCTGCTGAAATTCGCCGCGCCCCTGGGTCATGCCCACTATGCTGACCGCCCAGTCACCGTGGCAATGGACGCCGAACCGGCCGTGGTTGAGGCGGGCGTGCGCATCGACACCTTTTCCTCAACCCTGCTGACCGGCGGCCCCGCAGCGCTGATGCGCAGCTTCATCGTCACCCGGGACGGCATCTACCAGGGCGTCGGCACGGCCGTGTCCCTGCTCCAGGCCCACAACGGACGGCAGCGTGCACAGATCGGCACCCTGACGGAAGAAGTGGTCACCCTGAAGGATTCGACCGTCCAGGGCCTGGCCTCGGCCAGGACCCTCAGCCAATTCATGTCCGTGTTGAACCGGGAGCTGCGCACGCCGATGAACGGCGTCCTCGCCGTGGCCGAGCTGCTGCGACGTCTGCCCCTGCCGCTGGCGGCGCGTTCGCATGTCACCACCATCGTTGAATCCTCCGACACCTTGCTGCAGGTCCTGCAGGACGCCGTCGACGTCGCACGCGCCGAGGCCGGCGAGCTGGAACTGAGCCTGCAACCCACGCCGCTTCGCGCCCTGATGGACGGTATCCAGGACGACTGGGCCCCGCGCGCCGCCGAAGACCACATCACCCTGATGGCCAGCTATGAGGGTGACACCGAACTCGGGGCCCTGATCGACGCGCCACGCCTGAGACAGGTGCTGGACAACCTGATCAGCAATGCTCTCAAATTCACCCGCAACGGCGTTGTCGAGACCAGTCTGAAGGCCACAGCCCAGGGCGATCGCGTCCGGCTGGAGGCGCGGGTTCGCGACGACGGCCCGGGGATCGACCCCGCCCTTGTCGACTCCCTGTTCGAACCCTTCGTCCATGGATCCGGACCCAACGGTGCCGGTCTCGGCCTGACCGTCAGCAACCGTATCGTCAGTGCGATGGGCGGCAGCCTCACGGCCGAAAACAACGCCGGCCGCGGTGCGACCTTCGCCTTCCAGCTGGACGTTCAGCGCACCGAGATCGAGACAGGAACCGACAGCAATGTCACCGGGCTGTCGAATTTCGCCTTCGAACGCACGCCGCACATCCTGATCGTCGACGACAATGCCACCAACCGCGTGGTTGCCCAGGCTCTGTGCGAGATGTTCGGCTGCACCTCCGAAACCGTCGAGGACGGCATGGAGGCGCTGGAGGCCGTTCAGGAGCGTGCGTTCGACCTGATCCTGATGGACATCAAGATGCCCAGGATGGACGGGGTCCAGGCGACCAGCGCGATCCGCGCCCTGTCAGGCCCCGCGCGCGACGTTCCGATTGTCGCCCTGACTGCCAATGCCGACCCGGACGACGCCAGGACCTATCTGTCGATCGGCATGTGCGACGTGGTCGAGAAGCCGATCAAGCCCGAACGCCTGCGTCGGGCGATCAATAGCGCGCTGAATGCGGAAACCGGCACCACGGAGGATGCCGGGGCCGCAAACCGATCGGTGGCCTGACGGTCTATCCGTCGCCGCCCGCACGGACAATCGGCTCGACGGCAAGGGGTGCGACACCTATTCAGGACCCGGGCAGACGCCGCCCGGCTGCACAAGACACCCATGACGGACCCCTTCATCACCGATCTCCTGCCACAGCTGGCTGGAGGAGCTGCCCACACCCATGCGCTCGGATTCGCCTTCGACGGGCTGGAAGGTGACCGGGTGCGCATCCGCGTCCCCTATCGCGCCGATCTGGTCGGAGATCCCCAGACAGGCGTCCTGGCGGGCGGCCTGGTCACCACCCTGCTTGATCACACCGGCGGCCTGGCGGTGTGGGTCAAGATGGGCGGCTTCAAGCCCGTCGCTACGCTGGATCTGCGGGTCGATTACATGCGGGCGGCCGAAGCCGGTCGAGACCTGATCGCCGAGGCCCGCTGCTTCCAGCTGACCCATTCGATCGCCTTCGTCAGGGCCTGGGCCTTCGAGGACAGTCCGGACAATCCCGTCGCCGCCTCCCAGGCGGCCTATGTCATCGAAACGACGGGCGGTCGCCCGGTCGGTGCCAATCTGCGAACGAGGGGAACGGGCGCATGAGCGATCTGCTGGACACCCTCCCCTATGCCCGCTTTCTCGGACTGCAAAGCCGTTTGACGGGCGAGGACCTTGTCGTGGTCATGCCCTTCGCCGAGCAACTGGTCGGCAACCCGATGCTGCCGGCCCTGCACGGCGGCTCCACCGCAGCCCTGCTCGAGATGACCGCCGTGGCCCAGGTTGCGCTCAGCTATCCGCGCCTGCGTCTGCCACGCCCGATCAACGTCACCGTCGCCTATCTGCGTTCCGGCCGTCCCGTCGATGTGCACGCCCGGGCCCGGATCAACAAGGCCGGACGGCGCGTGGCCTACGTCCTGGCCGAGGCGTGGCAGGGCGACGAATCCCAGCCGATCGCCAGCCTGACCGCCCACTTCCTGCTGGACGAGGATGACAACCTCCAGATGGTAGACGAAACGCGATAAGGTCGTTTTTCTACGTTGATACCCGTCAACGGAGAAACCCTCATGTCCCGGCAGGCCATCGGCGAAACGCTGAGCTATCACCTCCACCGCACCGAAGCGGCCATCGACGCCGCCCTGCATGAAGCCGCAACCCTGGCCGCCCTCCTGCCCCATGCCCGGGCCGATGCCGGGCTGTCGGCCGTTGCGGGCCAGGGCGCGTTCGACGGTGCGGCATCTACCCTGACGGCCCTGACCGGGGCCCGCGCCCACCTGGTGCGGACCCACACCACCCTCGCCGCCCTGGCCCGGCGACTGGGCCTTGCGTCCGTCGCGGTAGGGCCGCTGGACAAGCCAGACGACCGGCCGCCCGTCGGCGGCGACACCACCGTTCTGCAGGACGTGCGCCGCGCACCAAACGTTAATCAATCACTACCGTGCAGCGTTGAAACGTGTTAACCTTCTCTTCATTAGTAACTCAGTGAGGGGATTTTCGTGAATAAAGATCAGGTTATCGCCAGCGTCGCCAGCGAGCTTCACGCGACCGAGGCCGCACTCGACGCTGCCATCGTGCAGGCCACCACCCTCGTGCAGTCGATGATCGGTGCCCGCACCGCCCTGTCGGTCTCGCCGATCGCCGGTGCAACAGCCCAGGCCAAGGCCATGGAAACCATCGCCGCTCTCAGCGCCGCGCGCGAGGCCATCGTCACCTGCCACGACGAGCTCCAGAAAGACCATCGTCGCCTCGGCTGGGGAACCTACGCTGCCGGACCGCTCGACAAGCCATGGCCCGGAACGGAAACCGTCCCTACCAGCGGAGCCGCTCCGGCTGCCACGCATCTGCGCGCAGTCTGAATTCGCGGTAATATTCACAGCCGGCCATTCCGGTCTGTGTCAATTCGATGCATTGTCGCCCCCATGTCCATTGGCATGGGGGCGATTTAATGCCTGAGACAATTATTGGTCAGATCGGCGCGGCGGTTATGATCGCCGTCTGTGCTTTCGCCCTGCTGAAGGGTGATGAGCCGGAGCGGATCGGCGGCAGTATGTTTGCCCTCGCCTGGTTCGCCTCACTCCTGATCCAGGGCGACGGTGAGCTCTACGATATCCAGTGGGGCATTTTCTACATTGACCTGGTGTTGCTGGCCGTCTTCGCCGGGCTGAGCTGGAAGTCTCGGCGGGCCTGGCCGGTCTGGGCCTGTGCCTTTCAACTGCTGGCTGTGATGGGCCACATCATGAACATGACCGACATGCGCCCCCCGGTCGCCTCCTTTCTGGCGGTCGTCAATCTGAGCGCATACGGCGTGATGGCCTGCCTGGCGGTCGGCACCTTCTGGGCCTGGCAGGACCGGCGCGCCGCCGGTCTGGAATAGGTGGATATTCCTAACTATGCACTTTACATACCGGGTTGATTTCGGTATCAAGGTGCATGGCAATCGCAACCCTTTCAGACCCCATCTTCCATGACGAGGACAAGGCTCGCGCGCATTTCGAGGCGCTGCGTTGGGCTGATGGTCGGGTGTGCCCGCATTGCGGCGTGATCGACGCCTCAACCGAGTTGAAGGGCAAGTCACACCGCAAGGGCCTCTACAAGTGCAAGGCTTGCGAGAAGCCGTTCACGGCGACTATCGGCACGGTCTATGAGGACTCCAAGGTTCCCCTGAACAAGTGGCTGCTGGCGACGCACCTGATGTGCTCCAGCAAGAAGGGTATCAGCGCCCTCCAGCTTCAACGTGAACTCGCCCTCGGCTCCTACCGCACGGCGTGGTTCATGGCGCACCGCATAAGGGAGGCCATGACCGACACAAACGACGCCCCTCTGGGCGGCGAGGGCAAGGTCGTGGAAGCCGACGAAACCTACTACGGCAAGCCCGCTGTCTGCCCGACCACCCGCACGGACGGCTCCGCATTCCTCAAGGGTAATCCGAAGCGCCGCAACAGCCGTCCGGTTGTCGCTCTGGTCGAGCGTGGCGGTCGCGCCAAGGCCTTCCACGTTGCCGTTGCCGACAAGGCTACGGTCTCGGCTCTGGTGATGAAGCACGTTCACCCGGCGCCCCGCCTGCACACCGACGAAAGCCGCCTCTATGTCGGCTCCGCTGACGTGTTCGCCTCGCATGAGACAGTGAAGCATTCGGCTGGCGAATACGCCCGTGGGGACGTGAACACGAACAGCGCCGAAGGCTTCTTCGGCGTGTTCAAGAAGGGCATGAAGGGCGTCTATCAGCAGTGCAGCGAGAAGCACCTGAACCGCTACGTCACCGAGTTTGGCTTCCGCCACAACACCCGCGCCCTTTTAGGCTTCAACGATGCCGCCCGCACCGATCTGGCCATCCTCGGCACCGTCGGGAAGCGCCTGACCTATCGGCGGTCTAACGAAGCCTACGTTTAGGTTTCAGGCTCTGCGACTTGCGCGTTTGCGAAAGAAGAAGGGCGCTCGACTCCATGGGCCCAAGCTGTAGCTTGCTAGCATGACAGACGATGATCTTCCGCCGCACTGGAGGGCCATTCTCGATGGCCGTCTCTACAGCAACTCCATGCACTCGGCGATTATAGCTGTGCTGCTACAGAACGGCCTAGCCACCGCCGAAGAACTTGGCGAATCCATCCTAAATGAGGCCGCCAATCATGAGGGAAGGGTCGCCGCGAGTCTGGCAGCGACCGCCCGTGCGCTACTGGATTCGGGGGTGCCCGGTTTGCGCGTGATTGAAGGCGGGCTCGGGCAATACCAGCCAGACTCGCCTCCAGACACAGGCGATTGACCGCGTCCTCGTGCCGATCACCGGTCATGACTCAGCCGCCTTCTCCGGCCTCGGCTTCTTCTCTTTGGGCTTGTGCGGCTTCGGCGGGGTGTTCAGCATCCGCTTGAGCACTTCATCGCGGCGTTCGGCCGTGGGATCGGGTTTTTCGACCATGACAGATCCTCAAATCAGGTGGGCCAGGCTGCCCAAGTTTGCACTTGCAGTTGGCACCCTCTGCCAACAATGGGCAGAGTTGGAGGCCGCGACAACCACTGCGCTTTCAGCGTTCCTTAGAATGCCAGACAGCAGCGACAACATTCCGATCCTTCGGTGTTTTGCTTTTCGAGACCAACTCGCGGCGATCAAATATGCGTCGGTCGCTTGGGTCACTGACGACCATCGATGCGAGCAGATTATTCAAACCATAGACTACATCGACAATGTCATCAGGCCCCGTCGGAACCGGCTGGTGCATGACCGCTGGGCGGAGGTCGATCTGGACGGCGAGGTAGCTCGTCGGTGGCCAGAATCCGTAAAGATCGTGAAGCAGCAATCACACCAGCGCAGAGAGTTCTCCTTCACGCCCCCAGAGACGGAGGACTTGGAGTCGATAGAAAACATGGCTGAGGAGATCGGCGCACACGCCAACTATCTCATGGGCCTGTATCTGGCCGTGTATTTTGCGACACAGGGAGAAGGGGCAGCGCAGCGCGCAAAATGGCCAGAACCGCCAACTCGTCTCCCCCGTGAGGAAAAGCCACATCCATCGGGCAATGAGTAGCCAAGGCGCGCTGGCCCGCCTCAATCATCGCCTCCGTAATCTCAGCTAGTGCCGGCCTGTCAGCGTCGATGATAGGCATATATTCCTCGGTATGCAAAGTGCATAGTTAGGTGGATATTCCTAACCGCCGCCGCTAAGCTCGATTCGGCCCGACCGTCCGGGCCCCTCGGTTGCCTGTCATGCCCCTGTCCCATGACCAGATCTGGTCTGCGATCGACAGCCTCGCGCGGCGTGAGGGGCTGAGCGCCTCGGCCCTTGCGCGCCGGGCCGGGCTGGACGCCACCGCCCTGAACCCCTCCAAACGCTTCGGCCCCGGCCAGCGCCCGCGCTGGCCATCGACCGAGAGCCTGACGCGGATTCTGGAAGCCACAGGCCTGTCGCTGGCGGGATTCGCCGCCCTGGCCGGAGACGCGCCGCGGCCGCGCACCAGCCTGCCTCTCCTCGGTCTGGCCCAGGCCGGGGAGAACGGCTTCTTTGACGATGCGGGCCTGCCCACGGGCGACGGCTGGGACCAGACCGACCTGCCGCAACCGCGCGACAGCCTGCTGGCGCTGCGTATCAACGGGGATTCCATGACCCCCCTGTATCGTGAAGGCGACCGCATCATCGTCGACCGCGAGGCCACCGACGTGCGCAAGGGCGACCGGGTCGTGGTCCGCACGACCGGCGGCGAGACCCTGGCCAAGGTGCTGACCGCGATCAGCGCTGCCAGCATCACCCTCGGCTCGATCAACCCCGCCTATCCGCCACGCGCCCTGCCCCGCCGCGACATCGTCTGGATGGGGCGCATACTCTGGGTCAGTCAGTAAATGTGGCCGCGGTCGTCGGCCCTACGGGACCTCCCGACCCGACGCGGCCTGGCGCTTCGCGCCGCGCTCAAGCAGCGAGCGATAGCGCCCAAACAGAGGCGCTCAAGCAGCGAGCCGCCGCGTGGCGAGCGGTAGCGCCCAAAAGAAAGGGGCCGCCCCCTGCGGAGCGGCCCCTTCCGGTCTTCAGCGCTCGAGACCTAGTTCGGAGCCACATAATGGGCGCTGACCCAGCCGCCGCCGGCGATCTGGACCCATTCGCCCTGCGAACCGATGGCGGTGAAAGGCTGGCCGGCCGACAGGCTGCCGCGCTGGCTGTAGTTGGTGCCGGGACCCGAGCGGATGCGCAGGTTCGACGTGGCACGATAGTCGCCGCCGCTGGCCTCGCCGGCCACCCGGGCGCGCTGCTGGTTGCAGCCGATGTAGGAGCCCGCGGCGGCCCCGGCCCCGGCCCCGACAACGGTGCCGAGCGTGCGCTCGTTCTTGGCCACGGCATTACCGGCGAAACCGCCGATCACGGCCCCGATCAGGGCACCGGCCTGCTGGCGGCCGCCGGGCGCATCGCAGCTGGTGATGCCGTTGGACTGGGCCTGGGCGGCCAGGGGGGCGGCGGAGAGGACCAGCGCCAGGGCGGCGGCGGTCGTCGTGAATTTGGTCAGGGTGGACATGGAATCTCCAGTCATCGAAAGACATCGATGCGAAGGTAATGCGCCGTCCCGGACAAAGGCTCCCGTCCCGGGAGTCGTTGTTTTCAGTTCATCTTCGTGAACGGTTCAGGCCACCAGCTCACCCGCGGCCCCGGCCTCGATCAGGGTGATGGTCTGGGGCAGGCCGTAGATGGCGGCGAACGAGCCGAAGCGCGGCCCCTGACTTGCGCCCAGCAGCACTTCGTACAGCGCCCCGAACCAGCCGCGCAGCGGGTCGAAGGCGTGGTCCTTGCCCACCGCATAGACCTCGGCCTGGATCAGCTCACCGTCGGTGGTATCGTCCGGCAGGGCCTTCAGCCGCGCCACCAGATCCAGCAAGGCCGTCTTCTCCTGCTCGTTCGGCAGGCGATACGACTTCGCCGGCTTCACGAAGTCCTCGTAGTAGTTGAGGGCATGGCCCATCAGCCGGTCCAGCAACGGCTCGGACTGCGGCGTGGCCTCGGGCAGGTATTTGGCGAAATAGGCCCACAGCTGGTCCCTGGTCGAGGCATTGGCGACCCCGACAAGGTTCAACAACAGCCCGAACGAAACCGGCGAGGTGTGGGTCGGCGGCGTGCCCGAATGGATCGACCAGACCGCATTGTCGATCTGCTTGGCCGGCTCCTGGGTCTTGTAGGCCTCGATCGCCGCCAGATAGTCGTCGATGGCGCGCGGGATCACGTTGAAATGCAGCGACTTGGCGGATTTCGGCGACTGGAACATATACCAGCTCAGGCTCTCCGGCGTGCCGTAGCGCAGCCATTCGTCCATGGTCAGGCCATTGCCCTTGGACTTGGAGATTTTCTTGCCCTCGACGTCGAGGAACAGTTCGTAGTTGAAGCCCTCGGGCGGCACGCCCCCCATGGCCCGACACAGTTTGGACGACTCGCGCACGCTCTCGATCAGGTCCTTGCCTGACATCTCATAGTCGACGTCCAGCGCCGTCCAGCGCATGGCCCAGTCAGGCTTCCACTGCAGCTTCACATGACCGCCGGTGACGGGCAGTTCGGTGCGGCCGCCGGCCGGGTCATCAAAGACGATGGTGCCGCGCTCGAGGTCCCGCTCCAGGGTCGGCACCTGCAGCACATGGCCGGTCACCGGGCTGATCGGCAGGAAGGGCGAATAGGTCTCGCGCCGCTCGGCGCCAAGCGTCGGCAGCATGATGGCCTGGGCCTCGTCGAACCGCGCCAGCAGGGTCAGCAGCGTCTGGTCGAACCGGCCCGAGCGATACTGTTCGGTCGAGGAGAAGAATTCGTACTCGAAGCCGAAGCCGTCGAGGAAGGCCCGCAGCCGCGCATTGTTGTGGGCCCCGAAACTGTCATGCGTGCCGAACGGGTCGCGCACCACCGTCAGCGGCTTGTGCAGATCCCCGGTCAGCATCTGCGGATTGGGCACGCCCTCGGGCACCTTGCGCAGCCCGTCCATGTCGTCGCTGAAGGCGATCAGCCGGGTCGGCCAATGGTCTCCGGTCAGGGCCCGGAAGGCGTTGCGCACCATGGTCGTGCGCGCCACCTCGCCGAAGGTGCCCATATGCGGCAGGCCCGACGGTCCATAACCGGTCTCGAGGATCACCGGCCGGCGCAGGGCCTCGAACGTCGCCAGCGCCTCATCGGCCTTGCCCCGGGCGATCAGGGTCGCGGCCAGATCGCGCTCGGCGTCCGACAGCCGCTTCTTCAGCACATGGGCCAGCAGGTTGCGGGCCTGTTCAAACGGCCAGGACTTGGCTTCACGCGCGAGGGTTTCGAGGTTCTGCAGCATGGGCGTGGGTTTGGCGCGTCACGGGCGCGGGGTCAACGACGGGGGATCACCTGACGGTTTTCAGCGTTCCCCTGAGCATGTTCCGCAACAGAGAGGCCGCCATGACCTATCGCCGTTTCGCCGCCATGATCGCCCTGTCCACCCTGGTCATGTACGGCCTGATGTATCTCAACACCTATCAGTTCGAACACGTGCGTTACAGCGAGACACGGCTCTACATGGCCCTGATCATGGGTGCTGTCATGGCGGTAATCATGTTGGGCTTCATGTGGTCGATGTACGGAAAGACGCGGATCAACCAGGCAATTCTGGGGGGCGCGGTCATCGTCTTCGCCAGTTCCCTGTGGCTGGTTCGCAGCCAGGCCACTGTCGGCGACGTCGCCTATATGAAGGCGATGATCCCGCATCACTCGATCGCCATCATGACGAGTGGTCGTGCCCATATCCGTGACCCCCGCGTCCGCGAACTCGCCGACGGCATTATCGAAGCCCAGGTGCGGGAGATCGCCGAGATGGACGCCCTGATTGCTGACCTGTCGCGCAATCCGCCACCGGCCGACGCGCCCGACCTGAAGCCCCGCGTCGCGATGCAGTGAGGCAGCGAGGGAACCACCGTTCCCCCGCGCCACAGCTCGATCTCGAAACCCATCTTCCAGGTCAGGCGCGTAGACACGTCCGGTTCTTCCGGCCAGCGATCACCGACCCGCCATGGTCCTCGCGCTGCAACTTGGGGCAACCAGACGAGCGGCCCGGCATCCGGCCACACCCGAGCGATCCGGCCCCTCAGCTGCCGGCCGTTATCGAATCCGGACCCGCCGTCTCCCGCCAGTCACTGCCGCCCCACTGGACGACCTTGGTCAGCAGTTCGATCATGTCGACCGGCTTGGCGATACAGTCGTGCATCCCGGCTTCGAAATAGCCGCGCACCTGTTCGTCCAGCGTATTGGCAGTCAGGGCGATGATCGGCGTCGCCGCGACCTGTCCATCGAGGGCGCGAATACGGCGCGCGGCCTCGACCCCGTCCATCACCGGCATCTGGATATCCATCAGGATGAGATCCCAGTCGCCCGCCGCGGCTGCATCCACGCCCTCAGCCCCGTCATCCGCCGTCTCGCAGGCGATCTGCTGGGTCGCCAGCATCGCCTTGACCAGGACGCGGTTGCTCTGGTTGTCGTCGACATACAGGACACGCAGTCCCGGGGATTCGGCGTCCGTCGCATCCTCGGCCGGATCGTTCATCGTGGCCTCCGTGTCAGCAACAGGCGCTGCCCCGGCGTCGGGTTCGGCGATCATGCGATTGACCACCGCCAACAGGTCCTGGCCGGCGGCGCGAATAAGGCGCGCCTGATCGGTCCGGCTGGCGTCCAGCCCGGCCTCGACCAGCAGGCCCGAGAAACCGATCACGGCGTTCAGCGGCGTGCGCAGTTCGTGCGACATATCGGTCAGGAAGCGTTGGCGGGCGTCGAACATCGCCGCCTTCTGCTCGGCCGCGCTGCGGGCCATTTCAGCCTCGACGCGGGCGGTGACATTCTGCTCGTTCAGCAGAACGCCCGCAGCCCCCGTCACGGGATCGAACACCGGCCGGGCGTCCATGTGATGCCAGCGACGACCGTCACCCGCCACGACCTCATGGACGCCGGACGTGCTCTCGCCGGCGACGGCGGCGGCGAACATTGCCGCCCCCTCAACCGGGTCGGTGAAGCGCGCCGCGAACGGCACGTATTCCGATCCGTAGGCCGCATAGGCCGCCGGATTGGCGAACAGCCGCCCGCCGTCACGGTCGAACAGGGTGATGACCGCCGAAGTGTGGCGCAGGGCCTCGACCGCCCGGCGCTCACCGGCGTCAACTTCGGTCGGCGCGGCCTCGAACAACAGGACCTGTCGGCCATCATCCATGGAGAAGGCGGAAATCGAGGCCTGGACCGTGAACGGCTGCCCGTTTGGATAGAAGGTCCAGCGCTCGCTGACCTCACCGCCATCGGCCGTCAGGGCCACCAGCCGGTCGGTACGCACCTTCACCGCCGGCGACAGCACGGAAAAGTCCCGCGCCAGCAACTCCTCCAGCGTCTCCGCCCCCCACAGGGCCAGGGCCGGGGGATTGGCATAGACTCCCCGCGATGTGTGGGGATCATACAGCCACACGGGCCGCCGCAGGCGGTCCCATGTCTGCGCGAACGACGGCACCGGAGAAACGGACATTCGGCAACCCTAGCGGGCTATACCTGAACCGGGATTTAACCCCCTCGCGGCGGGCCCGCGTCATTTCAGAACCGTTCGGCTTGACCCGGTTGCGGCCACATGTGCCTAACCCCCGCCTTATGAAGACCGCCGATTTCGACTTTGACCTGCCGGACGATCACATCGCCCTGCGCCCGGCCGAGCCGCGCGATTCTGCGCGCCTGCTGGTGGTGCGGGATGGCGGGCTGGATGACCGGATCATCCGCGATCTGCCGGACTTCCTGCAGCCCGGCGATGCCCTGGTGTTCAACGACACCCGCGTGATCCCGGCCCGGCTGTCGGGCTTGCGCCAGCGCATCGGGGCCGAGGGCGAGACCCTGACGGTGAACGTCGAAGCCACCCTGCACCACCGCGACGCCTCTGACGTCTGGTCGGCCTTCATGAAGCCGGGCAAACGGCTGAAGGCAGGCGACCGGATCCGGTTTGGACGCATGCAGGACGCGGCCTGCGATCTGGGCCGCCTCGACGCGACCGTCGAGCACAAGGATGAGGACGGGTTGGTGACCCTGCGTTTCGACCTGTCCGGGCTGTTCCTCGACGAGGCCATTCGCGACGTCGGTGTCATGCCGCTGCCCCCCTATATCGCCGCCAAACGGCCTGAGGATGATCGCGACCTCAGCGATTACCAGACCCTGTTCGCCAAATGGGACGGTTCGGTCGCCGCCCCGACCGCGGGCCTGCATTTCACCCCGACCCTGCTTGCGGCGATCCGCGCCCGGGGCGTCTCGACCCATGCTGTGACCCTACACGTCGGAGCCGGTACCTTCCTGCCGGTCAAGGCCGACGACACCGCCGACCACAGGATGCACAGCGAATGGGGCGAGGTTTCCGCCGAAACCGCCGACGCCCTGAACGCCACCCGCGCCGCCGGCGGCCGCATCGTCTGTGTCGGCACCACCAGCCTGCGCCTGCTGGAAAGCGCCGCGACGCCGGACCGGGTCATCCACCCCTTCCACGGCGACACGGCCATCTTCATCACCCCGGGCTACGATTTCCGCGCCGCCGATGTGTTGATGACCAATTTCCACCTGCCGAAATCGACCCTGTTCATGCTGGTCAGCGCCTTCGCCGGACTGGACACGATGCGGGCCGCCTATGCCCATGCCGTGGCCGACGGCTATCGCTTCTACTCCTATGGCGACGGCAGCCTGTTGTTCCGGAGCAAAGGATGACCGACCACCTGCCCGAGCCGTTTATCGCCACCCTGGATATCGTCGCCTCGGCCGCGGCCGATCTGCGGGGTCCATGGTGGGTATTCGGCGGTGCCGCCATGGCCCTGGCGGGCCTGAAAGACCTGCACATCCCCGACGTCGACATCCTGACCAGCCCGCGCGACGCCCGCGCCTTGGTCGAGGCCCTGCACGGTCACCTGTCGGAGGACCCCGGCGAGGGCCGGTTTCGCTCACAGGTCTTCGGCCAGATACTGACCACCCCTGTACCGGTGGATGTGATGGCGAACATGGACGTGCGCGACGGCGGCGACTGGACCGCAGTCACCTTTCAGACCCGTGTCCCCGTCAATGTAGACGGCACGACCGTGTTCATTCCCGCTGTGTCCGAGCAAATCGACACCTGCCGCCTGTTCGGCCGCCCCAAGGACCTGGAGCGCGCCGCCCGCCTCGAAACGTTGATCCACTAATGTCCTTTCCCTTCGACATCACAGCCACTGAGGGCCGCGCCCGCACCGGCGTACTGAAGACCCCGCGGGGCGACATCCGCACCCCGGCCTTCATGCCGGTCGGCACCGCCGCCACGGTCAAGGCCATGACCGTGGACCAGGTGGCCCAGACCGGGGCCGACATCCTGCTGGGCAATACCTATCACCTGATGTTGCGGCCCGGGCCCGAGCGTATGGAACGGCTGGGTGGACTGCATAAATTCATGGGCTGGACCAAGCCTATCCTGACCGACTCCGGCGGCTTCCAGGTCATGTCGCTGGCCGGCATTTCGAAGGTGAAGGAGGAGGCCGTGACCTTCTCCAGCCATATCGACGGCTCCAAACACGTGCTCAGCCCCGAACGCTCGATCGAAATCCAGGCCGATCGCATCGGCGCTGACATCTCCATGCAGCTGGATCAGTGCGTGTCGTGGCCCGCAGAAGAGCCCGCCGCCCGGGCGGCGATGGAGCTTTCAGTGCGTTGGGGCGCGCGGTCGAAGGCCGCCTTCGGCACGCGCGAAACCCAGGCCCTGTTCGGCATCCAGCAGGGCTCGACCTTCGAAAACCTGCGCCGCGAGTCCTCGGACCGGCTGCAGGAGATCGGCTTCGACGGCTATGCCCTGGGGGGCCTCGCCGTGGGCGAAGGCCATCAGGCGATGTGCGAGGTGCTGGACTATGCGCCCGAAATGCTGCCCGCCGATCGACCGCGCTATCTGATGGGGGTCGGCAAGCCGGTCGATCTGGTCGAGGCGGTGGCGCGCGGGGTCGACATGTTCGACTGCGTCCTGCCGACCCGGGCCGGCCGCCATGGCCAGGCCTGGACCTGGGACGGGCCACTGAACCTCAAGGGCGCGCGTTTCGCCGAGGATCAGGACCCGCTGGACCCGGACAGCGCCTGCCCGGCCTCCAGCGCCTATTCAAAGGCCTATCTGCACCATCTGGTGCGGACCGACGAGATTCTGGGCAAGATCCTGATCAGCTGGCACAATATCGCCTTCTACCAGACCCTCACCGCCGCCATGCGCGAGGCCATCGCCCACGGACGGTTCGAGGCCTTCCGGCGCGAATTCCACGCCCGCCACACCTCGAACTGAGATCAGCCGCCCTTGATCTGGTTGCGGATCGCGGCCTGGGTCTTGGGCCCATGGTCGTCATCGCGGCTGTGCGCGGCGATATTGGTGCGGTCGCGCCCCTGCTGGACCGCATCGCCGTCCAGATCGTCGCCCTCGTCCATATAGTCGGCGACCTCACCGGCCGCAGGCGCAGCCAGGCTGGCGTCCTTCACGTCAGGGGCGACATAGGACCGGGGCTCGGGCCGGGCCGAGACATGCTCTCCGCGAGCCTGGTCATTGGGCTGGCGGGGATCCGTTGCGGCGTTCTGGGCGGTGGCCTTTCCGGCCTCGACGTTCTGATGGGGCATGACCCTCTCCTCTCGCTTTACCCGCAGAAAACAGGTCGGGAGGAGGTCGGTTCCACCCGCAAGGGCCCGACGGGGTCAGCCTAGCGGCGCGTGGCCCGCGCCGGCACGAACCAGCTGGGTGCCGCAGGCGGAGCGCAGTTGCGCTGCATGCCCATGCCCTTGAGAAAGGCACGGCGAATCCGTCCGGCCTGGATCGCCGACTGAACGTCGCGCTCGTGCTGGGCCGCGCCGCTGAGACGCCGGATCCAGCTGCGGCCGGGAATGAAGTCGGTGGTGGTGTCGCGGACGGCTCCTAGGGCCGCGTCGGCCGTAGCATCGGCGGCGCGCTCGCTCATATAACGGCCATCCACCGGCGGCGGCTCGTCCATATCCGGGCCCAGGGCATCGTCCAGCCGCCCGACCTCGGTCCCGATGGTCGAACAGCGGGTCATGTTGCGCATGTCATAGGGATTGGCCTGGGCCTGCAGCAGCACCGTCGGAATGACCGCCGGACGCAGGTTCAGATCGTCCATCGGGGCCGTCGCCGCGGCCCCGAGTCCGGCACCGAACTGTTCGGCCCCACCCATGGCCGAACGCCCGGCATTACAGCCTCCGGCGGCCAGACAGGACAGGACGATGATGAGGGTTGAGCTGCGCATGCATGCGTTACAGCACGACCCGATGGCTATCGGAAGGCCGTTCGCACGGTCATTGCGCCCGCGCGCCGCGGCATGCTCTATCAAGCGGGATCACGATTCTCGCCACCCGCATGCCGGGTGGGTCGTTTTCCGGTAAGACGCCATGCTGAAAACCCTGCTCCAGCGCCTGCAGTGCCATCACGAATACAAATACAGCCGCACCAAACCGGGCACCCTGGTCTGCAAGAAATGCCGCGCGCGCAAGGGCAAGCCCTGAGCCGCAACGGCTCATTCTGCAAGAATGTGGAAAAGGGAGTGGTGGTACGCCCCCTCGGGCTCGAACCGAGGACCCTCTGATTAAAAGTCAGATGCTCTAACCAACTGAGCTAGGGGCGCACACGGGATTCGCGCTTTGCGAACCACCAGACGGCGGCTTTTGTTGCATCCGCGCGGTCGGGTCAAGACCACGAGCCTATCCAAATGCTCGACCATCCGGATTTTGCCGCCTAGTCAGGGGTCATGAAACCCCTTTCCGGCCTGCGTATCATCGAATTCGACGGACTTGGCCCCGTGACCTTCGCCGGCATGGTGCTGGCCGACCTCGGGGCCGAGGTATTGCGCCTGACCCGCAGCGCCGCCGCCGGAACCGCCGCCTTCAGCGAGGTCGGCGGCGAGGTCCTGCACCGCGGCCGCCCCGCCGTGGCGGTCAACCTCAAGGACCCGTCGGATCATACCCGGGTCATGGGGCTGATCGGCGCGGCCGATGCGGTCATCGAGGGCTTCCGGCCCGGAGTGATGGAACGGCTGGGTCTGGGCCCCGACAACTGCGCCGCCGCCAATCCCCGGCTCGTCTATGGCCGGATCACCGGCTGGGGCCAGACCGGACCGATGGCGCAGCAGGTCGGCCATGACCTCAACTACATCGCCCTGAGTGGAGCGCTACATGCCACCGGCGAGCCCGATCGTCCGCCGCGGCCTCCCCTGAACCTGATCGGCGACTATGGCGGCGGGGCCATGCTGGTCGTGGTCGGGGTGTTGGCCGCCCTGCTGGAGGCAAAGGCCACCGGTCGCGGGCGGGTCGTCGACGCGGCCATGACCGACGGCTCCGCCCTGCTGATGAGTCTCTTTTACGCCCTGCAGGCTCGCGGTCTCTGGAGCGACACCCGCGGGGCCAACCTGCTGGACGGCGGGGCACCCTTCTATCGCTGCTACACCTGCGCGGACGGACGGTTTGTCGCCGTGGGCGCACTGGAGCCGCAGTTCTACGCCGCCCTCATCGCCGGTCTCGGCCTGACGGCGGACCAAGCCCCGCAGTTCGACATGGCCGGCTGGCCCGCCCTGCATGCCCGGTTCGAAGCCCTGTTCGCGACTCGCGACCGCGACGACTGGGCCGCCCGTTTCGCCGGGACCGATGCCTGTGTCACCCCGGTCCTCAGCCTCGCCGAGGCCCCGGCCCATCCGCACAACCGGGCCCGCGCCACCTTCGCGGGCACGCCGATCCAGCCCGGACCCGCGCCGCGTTTCGACGGCGATGCGCCGGCACTGGTTGCCCGGCCCGCCGACCTGTCACTGGATGCGGCGCTGACAGCCTGGACCGGGTCCGCAGCAGGCTAGCCTGCCACGCGTTCCGCCTCGGGTTGTTCCGTCCGCTCGGCGGCGCAGGCCTCGAGCAGGGCTTCCGCCAGGGCTGTCGGATCGATCGGCTTGGTCAGGAACACATGGACTCCGGCCGCCTCCCAGGCCTCACGGTGCGTTCCCATGGCATTGGCCGTCAGGGCGATGACCGGCGTATCGCGGTTGCCCCCCTGCTGACGCAGCCGGAGACTGGCCTCGATCCCGTCCATGACCGGCATCTGCATATCCATCAGAATGGCGTCAAAGCGTTCGACAGCCGCCGCCTCGACCGCCAGCGCCCCGTTCTCCACCAATGTCAGACGGCAACCGTGCGGTTCCAGCAGCAGGGTCAGGATTTGCCGGTTCACCGCATGGTCCTCGGCCGCGAGGATCGACCGCCCGGCCAGCGAGCCAATATCCGGCTCGGACAGAAGCGGAGCTGAAGCCGGGGCCGAGCGCGCCATGACCTCGACCGGCAGTACCAGGGTGAAGGTCGCCCCCTGCCCCTCGACGCTGTCGACGGCCAGGGTACCGCCCATCAGCTCTGCCAGCCGTCGGCTGATCGCCAGGCCAAGCCCTGTGCCGCCGAAGCGGCGCGTGGTGCCGACGTCGGCCTGTTCGAAACTGTTGAACACCTCGACCAGCCGGTCGGGCGGGATGCCGCAGCCGCTGTCGCGAACTGCCACGGTCAGCTGTCCGGCCATTTCGTCCCAGTCGACCGTCACCCTGATCTCGCCCTCGGCCGTGAATTTGACGGCGTTGGACATCAGGTTGAACAGGATCTGCTGCAGTCGCAGCGGGTCGGTACGCAGGCAATCCGGCACATCGCGGGCCACCACGACCTTCAGCGCCACGCCATTGGCACTGGCCCGCGGCTCCCACAGGCGCTTCAGCGAGGTCATCCGCTCCCGCACGTCCATTTCGGCAGCTTCCATCTGCATCTTGCCGGCCTCGATTTTCGAGAAATCCAGCACGTCATTGAGCAGCCCCATCAGCACTTCGCCGGCATCCGTCAGCATCGCGACGTGGGTCTTCTGCGGGCCGCTCAGCCGGGTCCGGCGCAGCAGGTTCCCGGCCGAGATCACAGCATTCATCGGCGTGCGGATCTCGTGACTGACCACGGCCAGAAAGTCGGACTTGGCAGCGCTGGCGATCTCGGCTTTGTGTCGTTGCTCGTCCGCCTCCTGTTTGGCGTCCCGCAGAACCTTGTTGGTCATGGAACTCTGGCGCACGGCCACAACCAGATGCGCCATATAGAGCAGTCCCCCGACCGGGATCAGCAGTTCGATCCAGTCCTGGCTCTGGAACGCACCGATCAGCGGCAGGCCGAGGAAATACATGGAATGGGGGGTAACCGCGGAGAACAGCAACGGCCGGTCGTGGTGCATATGAAGGCTGACGTGCAGCAGGCCGCCGGTGCCCTGGATCATGGCGAAGATTTTCCCCACGTCTCCACCCTGAAACCAGAGATAGGCCGTGATCCCCGCATAAACGACGACCGACAGACTGGTCACGGCGCAGCACAGGACCTTGTAGCCCCTGCCCATCGACCGCTCCGGGTCCAGCCGGATCGGCCGGAACACGATTTCATCGAGGTACTGGGTCCCGACCACAGCGAAGAACCACAACATGGGCCAGATCGAAGGAGCGATCATCCAGGCGGCCACGCCGATGAAGGCCGCCAGGCCGATACGGGACTTCAGTTCCTTGAACCGGACCTGGGCAACGGCGGCACACGCAGACATCGTCATTCAAATCTCCTGCCTGCGATCAGATCATCAATTGGACAAGGATTGGTTGCCAGCCGGGATGACCGCCGGCGCGAACCCGGCTATGGAACGCCGTTGGCAGGCATTGCGTTGAGCCTCTGAGCCTGGGGAGACATCTGATGAAGCGTTTGATTCTGGCGGCCGCTTTCGGTGCCGCCGCAGTCCTGAGCGGGTGCGACAACGCCGGGTACGACGACGAATACGAAGAGACCGGTCAGCCGGCGGAAGAAGCTCCGGTTGCGCCGATGACCGAGGAAATTCCGGTTCCCGCCCCCGCTCCGGCGGCGACCGATACCCCGCCCGTGGATTCCTCAATGGTTCCGCCCGAAAAGCGCACATCCGCCGAAACGGTTCGGCCGGAAAGCGAAACCCTGTTCTATTGATCCAAAAGATGCCGCGCCGCCACGGGAACGCCACAGCCGGATGCGATGGCAAATTCTGACCCGGCGCGGCGGCTTGCTCCCCGTCTGTCCCGACTGACGTTTCCGAAGGTTCGAGTTTGACGCCCAGGCCAACTCTATTCCTCACCGGGCTGGTGCTCTGGTTGACCTGGACGGCCGCCGCAGCGGCCGAGCCCCGCGCCCAGATCCGGGGTGAAATGGACAGTGCCCTGCGCGCCCAGCTGGAACGCGCCATCGGCGAGGTCGACGGCGCACCCGACAGCCGTTTCGAGGCCCGCCGCCGGGCCCGGGGCGCGGTCGAGGCGGCCGACGCCCTGTTGCGCTCAGAAGGCTACTATCAATCGACGATCGAGGATGTGGTCGAGGGCGATGAAAACCCCGTCGCCATCATCGATATCCAGCCGGGTCAGCGGTTCCTGCTGACCGAACCCACCATACTTTGGACCGATCCGGCTCCAGACCCCGAAACCGGCGCGGGCGTGACCGGCGAGATCGGCCTGACGGTGGGCGAGCCCGGTCGCGCGGTCGATGTCATCGCCGCCGAGGGGCGTATCGTGGCCGGCCTGGCCCGCCGCGGCTACGCCGACGCCAGCACCCGGCCGCGCCGGGTCGTCGTCGACCATGAAACCTTCACCGTCGATCCTGAATTCCATATCCAGGCCGGACGGCTGGTGCGGCTGGACGGCGTCCGGCTGGAATCCAGCGGTCCGACCAACCCCGCCTGGGTCACCGGTCTCGCGCCCTGGACAGCGGGCGACCGCTACGATCCGGACAAGGTCGCGGAACTGGAACGCCGCCTGCTGGAAACCGGTGTTTATGACGGCGTCGGTGTGGCCCTGTCGCCGCAGGAACAGATCACCGACGACGGCCTGCGGCCGATCATCGTCACCCTGACGGACCGCCCCCGCCGCATCCTCGAGGCCGGGGCCAGTTTCTCGACCGCCGAGGGCTCGGGTGTCGACGTGATCTGGACCCACTACAATCGCTTCGGACGGGCCGACACCCTGCGCTACCAGGCGCGGCTGGCCAATATCGACAGCCGTATCGGGGCCGACCTCAGCCTGCCCCATTGGCGACGCCCCGGCCGGACGCTGACCCTGTCCGCAGCCGTGGTCAACGAAGACACCGACGCCTACCAGCGTACTGCGCTCACCCTCGCCGCCGACCTGCGCCAGCGGCTGGGACGGACATCCTGGATCAGTTACGGCCTCGGCGTCGACGCCGGCAACTATGACGAAAACCGCTACGACCCGCTGACAGCGACACCGCTGAATTTCAATCGTGACCTGGTCATCCTGACCGGGCGCGGCAGCGCCTATATAGACCGCTCCAACGATCCGCTGGACCCGACCAAGGGCTGGCGCATGACCGTCTCGACCCAGCCCACCGTCGTGAGCGGCGAGGAGACGGCGACCTTCCTGCGCGCCGAGGGCCAGGCCACCGGCTATTTGCCGTTGCAGGGTAGCGGGAAAACGGTTCTTGCCGGCCGTCTGCGACTGGGCTCGATCATCGGTGCCGACGAGTTGTCGGTGCCGTCCGATCGCCTGTTCTATTCGGGCGGCGGCGGGTCCGTACGCGGCTTTACCTATCAGGGCGTCAATCCCCGCCTCCCGGATGATACCCCACGCGGCGGCGTCTCCCTGTTCGAGACCTCTATCGAACTGCGTCAGGATATCGGCCGCGGGTTCGGCATGGTCGCCTTCCTCGACGCCGGGTCCGTCGGCTTCCAGCCGACTCCCGACTTCGCCAACCTGCGCTACGGCGCAGGCTTTGGCGTCCGCTACAAATTGCCGTTCGGGCCCATTCGCGCCGACATCGCCATGCCGCTCGACAAACAGGCCGGCGACGCCGACTTCCAGGTCTATGTCAGCATCGGTCAGGCGTTTTGACCGACTCCCCGCCCCCCGAAACAGAGCCGGTCGCCGACACCCCGGCGAAGGCGGCCCGAAAGAAGCGCACGCGCCTGCAGGCTGCCGCCTTTTTCGGCGGCATCGCCACCGCAATCATTCTGGCCTTGCTGGTGCTGGGGCTCGTCGGCGGGCGGATGTATCTGCTGTCGGGTTCGGGACGCGCCCTGGTCACCACCTTCGCGTCTGGCCAGAAGATCGGCCGCTTCGGGCGACTGAACGTCGAGGGGGTTCGCGGCGACCTGTTCGACGACTTCACCATCGATCGCGTGACCGTCACCGATGCCAAGGGCGTCTGGCTCGAGGCCCGCAAGGTCCACGTTGACTGGTCCTACTGGGCGCTGGTCGGTCGCCGCTTTCATGCGACGAGCGTCAGCGCCGATGTCATCCGTCTGATCCGCCGTCCGGAGGTGGAACCGTCGCTGGAGCCGCCGGGCCCCACCCCTCTGGCCATAGATATCGATTCCTTCAGTGCCGACGTCGAACTGCTGGAGGACTTCAGCAAGGAATATGGTCGCTGGAAGCTGACCGGCGAGGCCGACATCCCGCGCACCGGGACCAAGACGGCCTCCGTCAACGCCCTGAGCAACAGTCGCGACGGGGACTTCCTGCGTATGACCGCGTCCTTCGGCGGCAAGATCGAGGACATGCGCGTCAACCTGCGTGCCAGCGAGGCCCGCGGCGGGCCGATCGCCGGGGCGCTGGGCTATTCGCCGGACCAGCCGTTCTCGGCCACAGCCGTCGTCAACGGCGAGATCGTCGATGCCACGGTGCGCACAGGCAATTTCACGCCCCTGATCGTCCGGGGCCGGTACGGCGAGGACGGGGCCCGCATCGGCGGCTTTATTGATTTTTCCGGGTCGGATCTGCTCCGGCCCTTCATCAGCCGCATCGGACGCAAGGCACGGTTCGGCTTCGCCGCCGTACCGGACGCGGGTCGCGACGGCTATCAGGGCATCGCCTGGCGGCTGCGGGCCGACAACGTCAACTCCAGCGCCCGCGGTACGATCCGTCTGGCCGACCGCAGCGCGCCGGACGGCATTCGGCTCGAGGTCTCGACCACCTCGCTGAGCCGCATGCTTGATCGACCCGTTGCCGACGCCGCGGCCTGGACCGGCGTGTTCAAGGGTGACGCCTCGGTCTGGACGCTGGACGGGGCCGCGTCCCTGATCGGCACCGACCTGCTTAGCTACCGCGCCGCCCGTATCGCCGGTCCGCTGGATATCCAGGCGCGCAACGGCCGGTACACCGTCGATACCGATCTTGGGGCGACGGGCGGTTCGACGGCGGGCGTGGTCGGAGCCCTGCTGGGGGCCACGCCGCGCGTCAAGCTGAAGGCCACCCGCTCGATCGACGGGGCCATCCTGCTGGAACAGGTCGAGGCCAAGGGACAGGCACTCGACATCACCGGTACCGGCGGTCGTAATCTGGGTGGGGCCGTCAGCTTCCGCGGCCAGGCGGCCATCACCGATCTCGCCCGTCTGCGCCCCGAGGCCCGCGGCAGGCTCGGCGGCGCGATAACGGCCGTCGCGACCCGGTCCGGTGCCCCTTGGCGGCTGAGCTATGACGCCCGCGGCCAAAGGCTGGAGACCGGCCTGACCGAACTGGATCGTCTGCTGGGCGCAACGCCGCGACTGCAGCTCGAGGGCACCCTGACGGGCGGCCGGTTCGAGATCGATTCCGGACGCCTGACCGGAGCCGCCGCCACGGCGAACACGAAAGGGTTGATCGAGGGCGACGGTCGCCTGCGGCTGGCGCTGGACTGGACGGCCGAAGGGCCGTTCGGCGTCGGCCCGCTGGAAGTCGGCGGCACCATGACGGGCGATGGAGCCCTCACCGGAACTCTGGCCAATCCGCGCGCCGACCTGCGAGCCCATTTCGACAGTGTCGCGGCAGGGCCGCTGAATCTGACTGCGGCCGACCTGATCCTCAGCTTCCGCCGCGGCGATGACGAGTCTGACGGTCGGCTTGCCATCACCGCCGGGTCGAAATACGGACCGGCCACGGCCTCGGGCAATTTTTTCCTCGGCGGTGACCGCATTCGCCTGACCGATGTGGACCTCAACGCCGGCGGGCTTGCCGCCCAGGGGGCGATCGCCCTGTCCAGCAACGTCCCCTCCAGCGCCGACCTGACCTTCACTGCCCGTCCCGGGGCCTTCCTCGCCACCGGCACCGCCGACGGCCGCATTCGCCTCACGGAAGACAGGGGCGAGGCCTCGGACAGCACCGCCATCGTCAACGTCAGAGGTCGCAATGTGCGACTGGCCGGCTCCACCTATGTGCTGCGCACCCTCGATGTGAACGGTACCGGCACCCTGGCCAGCCTGCCCTTCACCCTGTCGGCTGACGTCGGTGGCACCGTCCCGGTCCAGTTCAACGGTTCTGGCACCTATTCACGTCAGGCCAAGGCCCAGACCATCGTGCTGCGCGGCGGCGGTCGGGTCCGCGATGTCGCCTTCAGCACCCGCAACCCCGCCGTAGTCGCCCTGTCCGGAGACGGGCGTCTGATCCGGCTGGACGTCGGCGTCGGCGGCGGCGTGCTGCTGGGTGAACTGCGCCAGGACTCCAATGCCGCCATCTTCCAGGCCGACCTGACCAGCGTCGAGCTGGGCTCCCTGGCACCGGACATGCGCGGGCGCGTCACCGGTCGCGTGGCCCTGCGCGGCACGGGCGATGACCTGTCGGGCTCGGCCAATGTCACCCTGCAGGACGTCCGCAGCATCGATGCCCCGCGCGGACTGGCCATCGACGGCACGCTGAACGCCCTGCTGGTCGACAACAGCCTGAGCATCAAGGCCGACGTCCGCGATGAGGGGGCAGTGACCGCCCTCGTCGACATGACCCTGCCGGTCGTCGCCACGGCCGCCCCGCTGCGGCTGGCCGTAGCCCGCACCCGGCCGATGGCGGGCACGGTCTCGATCCAGGGCCAGATCCAGCCGATCTGGGACCTGTTCCTGGGTGGAGAACGGTCGCTGGCCGGTCAGATCAATGCCAACGCCACCCTTGGCGGCAGCCTGAACGAACCCCGGCTGAACGGCCGTCTCGATCTGACGGAAGGCACCTTCCGTGACACCACCACCGGCGTGCGCCTGGCCAATGTGACCCTGGCCAGCCGGTTCGATGACACCACAGCCCTGGTCCAGACCTTCACCGCCAATGACGGGGCCGGCGGCACGGTCACCGGCGACGGCCGCATCGGCCTGCGCCAGGGATCGGCCTCCAGTTTCCAGCTGGCCCTGACCCGGTTCCGCATCATCGACAACGACATCGCCAGGGCCCGCGCCACCGGTCCGCTGACCGTGGTTCGCGCTGTCGACGGCAAGATCCAGCTGAGCGGCCAGATGGATATCGATGAAGCCCGGATCGAGGCCAATGTGCCGGGTTCGAACGGCATCGTCCGTATGGATGTGGTCGAGGTCAATCGCCCCGGCGGCGATCCCGTCGTCGATGATCAGGCCCGGTCGCGGGGCGTGCAGATCGGGCTCGACATCGGCCTGCGCTCGCGCGGTGGCGACATCATTGTCGTGGGCCGGGGGCTGAACGTAGCCATGAGCGTCGATGCCCGGGTCACCGGCTCGATCGCCCGTCCGATCCTGACCGGCAATGCCAATGTGATCCGCGGTGACTATGAATTCGCCGGCAAGCGCTTTGTCTTCGACGATCAGGGCACCGTCAGCCTGTCGACCGATCCGGCCCGTATAAGGCTGAACCTGTCGGCCGTGCGTGATGATCCCGCCCTGACCGCGACGATCAAGGTGACCGGCACCGCAGAGTCGCCGAAGATCGCCCTGACCTCGACCCCGTCCCTGCCCCAGGACGAAATCCTGTCCCAGGTGCTGTTCGGCCGTTCGGCCTCCCAGCTGTCCCCGTTCGAGGCCGCGCAACTGGCTTCGGGTGTGGCCTCCCTGGCCGGGGGCGGCGGTTTCGATGTGATCGGCAACCTGCGCGAACTGGCCGGTCTGGACCGTCTGTCGTTCGGCGGCGAGGCCTCGGCCCTGACGGTCGCGGGCGGGCGTTACATCACCGACGACGTCTATCTGGAGATCATCGGCGGCGGCGAAGGCGGCGCGGCCGTCAACGTCGAATGGCAGGTGCGGCGCAATCTGGCCATCAGTTCAAAATTCGGCGGAGAAGGCGACGCCAGCCTGTCTATTCGCTGGCGTCGCCAGTCCCGGGTGCCGGGGACGACCGGCACGGACAGGCGTCCCAACCGGTAAGGCGGCCCTCCCCTGACGGCGAGGGCACCGATCAGTCGGCCGTCGGATTCAGCTTCATCGCACCGCGCAGGCCGGCCAGATGCAGGATGGTGCAGATCGCGACGACGGCGAGGCCGACAACCGTGCGCCAGACAGGGTTCATCGCGGTGACGTCGGGAATCCCGCCCGCCGTGACGATGCCGAACACATCAGTCAGCAGGGCATAGGCCGACAACAGCAGGAAGATGATGGGAATGTAGCGGTTGGGACGGGTCCACTGGAACCAGCCGAGCGCCAATTGCACCGCGACGATGATCCCGGCGAAGATCAGTCCGGTCTGGGCTCCGTTGGCGATGATGGAACTGGCCATGGCCACGGCCTCAGCCGATTGCCCCTCGGTCTGGACGGCCACCGCCGCCGTCATCGCCGCCTGGATGCGCTCCAGATTCGTCATCATCCAGACAAAGCCGACGCCGCCCCAGGCCGCTGACAGCCAAAGCGCCACGGCACTCATCCGCGCTGCCGTTCGGGCCTCGTCCGGGCCGGCGATGCTGGCCAGCGGATTCGCGGCCTTGATCCAGTTGGTCATTGAAAATTCCTCCCACATTGATCGCAACGCTAGCGCGCATCGCCGGGAAATCGAAGCGGCAAGACGCGGAGACTTCACCTTCACCTTTGGCCTCCGTCCCGCTAGGGTCCGCGCGCATGCAAATTCTCCCTCACGACCAGGCCGCGCTCGACCATGTCGCAGCGCGCGAAACGACGATCATCGGGCGCACAATCGAGTGGGCCGCGATCAATTCCGGCAGTCGCAACGCCGACGGCCTGAACGCGATGCTGGCGGTGCTGGAGACCGAGGCCCGGGCCCTGCCGGCCGAGGTTGTGCGCATCCCGACCGCCGGTTCGACCGCCGTCGGTGACGACGGCTCGGTGCGCACCGAAGCCCATGCCGACGCCCTGAAGATCATCTGCCGGCCCGAGGCCCCGATCCAGATCGTCCTGACCGGCCACTATGACACCGTCTTCCCGGTCGACAGCGCCTTCCAGAGCGTGATCACCCGGCCGGACGGATCCCTGAACGGCCCCGGTGTCGCCGATATGAAGGGCGGCATCTCGGTCATGCTGGCTGCGCTGGAGGCCTTCGAGACCCACCCGGATCGCGTGCGCGTGGGCTGGACCGTGCTGCTGTCCCCGGACGAGGAGATCGGCTCCCCCGCCTCCGCCCCCTTGCTGGCGGAACTGGGCGCGCGCGGCCATGTCGGCCTGACCTATGAACCGGCCATGTCCGACGGCTCCATGGCCGGGGCCCGCAAGGGCAGCGGGAATTTTCACCTGATCGTCTCGGGCAAGGCGGCCCACGCCGGACGCGCCTTTCACGAAGGGGCCAATGCCGTGGCCGGGGCCGCCATCCTCGCCGCCGCCCTGCACGCCCTGAACGGCCGGCACGAAGGCGTCACCGTCAATGTGGCCAAGATCTCGGGCGGCGCGCCGCTGAACGTCGTGGCTGACAATGCCGTGGTCCGCTTCAACGTCCGGGTGCCGGACAAGGCCGCCGCCGACTGGACCCTGGCCTCGGTGAAGGCCATCGCCGCCACCCCGCCGTTCGCAGGCCTGACCCTGGACCTGCACGGCGGCTTCACCCGCCCGCCCAAGCCGATGGACGCCTCCCAGGCGGCCCTGTTCGAAGCCGTACGCGAGGCCGGAGCCCTGCTGGGTCAGCCGATCGCCTGGTCACCCTCGGGCGGCGTCTGCGAGGGCAACAACCTGCACGCGGCGGGCCTGCCCAATATCGACACCCTGGGCGTCCGCGGCGGCGACATTCACTCGGACCAGGAATTCGCCTGGCCCGACAGTTTCGTGGAACGGGCGCAGCTGAGCACCCTGATCCTGTGCAAGATCGCCTCGGGCGAGATCGACGCCGAGCGGCTGAAGGCCCTGCGTCTGGAGACGATGTAAATCCATGCTTGTTGTGCGCCCCGCCGGACCGGCCGACCTCGATCATCTTCTGGAACTGGCCATCCTGAGCGGACCGGGCTTCACCAGCCTGCCCGAGGATCCCGACCAGCTGTCGGAACGTCTTGACCTCAGCCGGGACAGCTTCTCGGGCAAGCTGGACCCCCAGGCCTGCTGGTATACGGTCATGCTGGAAGAGACCGATACCGGCGACGTCGACGGCATCGGCTCGGTCAAGGCTGCGGTCGGCCTGAACCGGCCCTTCTTCTCGTTCCGGGTCGTGACCAATACCCAGTCCTCGCCCTCGGTCGACGTCAAGCTGGATCACCAGACCCTGGTGCTGGTCAATGAATGCACCGGCTGGTCCGAGGTCGGCTCACTGTTCCTCAAGGCTGACCGCCGCAAGGGCGGGGCCGGACGGTTGCTCAGCCAGGCCCGCTATATGCTGATCGGAGCCCAGCCCGAACTGTTCCACGAAAATGTCCTGGCCGAATTGCGCGGGGTCTTCACCCCCGACGGCGGATGCCCGTTCTGGGACCATGTGGCCCACAAATTCTTCCCGATGCCGTTCGACGAAGCCGACATGATGACCGGCTCGACCGACAAGCAGTTCATCCTCGACCTGGCGCCGCGCCACCCGATCTATGTCGAGTTGCTGCCCGAACCGGCCCGCGCCGTGATCGGCAAGGTCCACCCCCAGGGTGTGCCCGCCATGGCGTTGCTGGAGAGCGAAGGCTTCCGCCCCAACGGTCTGATCGACATCTTCGACGCAGGGCCGACCGTATCGTGCGGCCGCGACAACATTCGCACCGTGCGCGACGCCCGGCCGATGACCGTGGCCATCGCCGACAAGGTTGAGGCCGAACTGCCGTCGCTGATCTCGACCGGATCGGTCACCGCCTTCCGCGCCGTGCGCCAGAAGGTCGCCATCGAGGGCGACGTCGCCACCCTGTCCGCCGAAACCGCCGACGCCCTCAAGGTCCGGGCCGGCGACGTTGTGCGTGTGAAGGCCTAGGCCCAAGGAAGAATGAGCAGCTCCATGACCCGTTTCACCTCCCTCGATCCCGCCACCGGCGACACCGTCTGGGAGGGCCCTGCCGCCACCGGCGATCAGGTCGTCGCCGCCGTGACCGCCGCCCGCGCCGCCTTCCCCGACTGGGCGGACCGCCCGCGTCAGGACCGCATCGACGCCGTGCTGCGCTATCAGGCCGCTCTGAAGGCCCGGGCCCCGGCCATGGCCGAGGCCATCAGCCGCGAGACCGGAAAGGCCCTGTGGGAGACCACGGCCGAACTGGGCTCGATGGCCGGCAAGGTCGACCTGTCGATCAAGGCCTATGACGAACGCACCGGTGAACGCACCAGCGAGACCCCGTTCGGCACCGCCACCCTGCGCCACCGGCCGCACGGCGTCGCCGCGGTGCTGGGCCCGTTCAACTTCCCCGGCCACCTGCCCAACGGCCATATCGTCCCGGCCCTGCTGGCCGGCGACACCGTGGTGTTCAAACCGTCGGAGGAGACGCCGCACACCGGCCAGCTGATGGCCGAATGCCTGGCCGAGGCCGGCCTGCCGACCGGCGTGTTCAACCTGATCCAGGGCGGACGCGACACCGGGGCCGCCCTGCTGGACCAGCCGATCGACGCCCTTATGTTCACCGGCTCGGGTGCCGCCGGCGCGCATTTCCGCAAGAAATTCGCCGAAGACCCGCACGTCATCCTCGCCCTCGAACTGGGCGGCAACAATCCGCTGGTGGTGTGGGACGCCGCAGACGCCGAGGCTGTGGCCGGCATCATCGTCCAGTCCGCCTTCATCACCACCGGCCAGCGTTGTTCCTGCGCCCGCCGCCTGATCCTGCCCGAAGGCCCGCAGGGCGACGCCATTCTCGAGGCCGTGGCCGCCCTGGCCGACCGGCTGATCTTCGCCCCGTGGAACAGCACGCCCGAACCCTATGGCGGCCCGCTGATCTCACCCAAGGCCGCCGAGGCCGCCCTCTCCGCCCTGCAGGCACGTATCGATGCCGGGGCCCGGGTCATCCGCGCCTCGGGTCCGGTCGGCAACCTGCCGGGTGCCTTCGTCAAACCGGCCATCATCGACGTCACCGGCGTCACCGTGCCGGACGAGGAAATGTTCGCCCCCTTCCTCTCGGTGACCCGCGTGGCCAGCTTCGACGCCGCGGTGGCCGAGGCCAATGCCACCCGCTACGGCCTGAGCGCCGGCCTGGCGAGCGACAACCCGGTCAACTGGGATCATTTCATCCGCCGCATCCGCGCCGGAGTCGTCAATTTCAACCGCCCGACCACGGGCGCCGCCGGCAATATGCCGTTCGGCGGCCTGGGGGCCAGCGGCAACCACCGGCCCAGCGCCTACTATGCCGCCGACTACTGTGCCTATCCGGTCGCCAGCTTCGAAGCGGGATCGGTCAAGAATATGGAAAGCGAGATCAAGGGTCTGCGGGCATGACACCGGCCGTCGAAGCCAATGCCGACGGCCTGATCGGCCCGACCCATTCCTATGCGGGTCTGTCACCGGGCAACCTCGCCTCCAGCCTGAACAAGGGGGAGGCCTCGAACCCGCGCGCGGCGGTGCTGCAGGGGCTCGACAAGATGAAGCGGCTGGCCGATCTGGGCCTGCCGCAATATGTGCTACCGCCGCATGAGCGGCCCGACATCCCCTTCCTGCGTAACCTCGGCTTCACCGGCAGCGACGCCGCCGTGCTGGAGACGGCGTGGAAAGACGCCCCCGGCTTTGCCGCCGCCGCCTGTTCGGCCTCGCCGATGTGGGCCGCCAACGCCGCGACCGTCACCCCCAGCGCCGACGCCGCCGATGGCCGGGTGCATTTCACCCCGGCCAATCTGCACACCAACCTGCACCGGTCGCTGGAGCACGCCCAGACCAAACGCACGCTGGACGCCCTGTTCCCCGACCCGGCCCGGTTCGCCGTACATGACGCCCTGCCCGCCGTGGCCCATCTGGCCGACGAGGGGGCCGCCAACCATGTGCGCCTGTGCGCCGAACACGGTGCCCCCGGCGTCAATCTGCTGGTCTGGGGGCGTGAGGCGTTCGAACCGTGGGCCGATGCCTTCCCCGCCCGCCAGACGCATGAGGCCTCACAGGCCATCGCCCGTCGGCATCAGGCCGCCCGGCCGGTCTTCCCGCGCCAGTCGCGCGCCGCCATCGCCGGCGGCACCTTCCACAATGACGTGGTCTGTGTCGGCGCGCTGGAGACCCTGTTCTTCCACGAGCTGGCGTTTGAGGACACGGCGGGCACCAGGGCCGCGATCCGCGCCGCCGCCGACGGCCTGTTCGAGCCCCAGTTTGTCGAGGTGTCCGCCGCCGACCTTCCGCTGGCCGACGCCATCAGCTCCTATCTGTTCAACTCCATGCTGGTGCAGATTCCCGGCGAGGACCGGCTGACCCTGATCTGCCCGACGGAGACGCGCGACAATCCCCGCGCCCATGCGGTGGCCCAGCGGCTGGCCGCCTCCAACGGTCCGATCGGCACGGTCGACTACGTCGATGTGCGCCAGTCGATGCGCAACGGCGGCGGCCCCGCCTGTCTGCGTCTGCGCGTGGTGTTGACCGAGGCCGAAAAGGCCGCGACCAATCCGGCCATGCGGATGACCGACGCCCTGCACGCCCGCCTGTCGATCTGGGCCGCCAACTGGTACCGGGACAGCCTGGCCCCCGCCGATCTCGCCGATCCGCAGCTGCTGGCCGAGAGCCGCGGCGCGCTGGACGAGCTGAGCGGCATCCTCGACCTCGGCGCCGGCTTCTATCCTTTCCAGCGCGGCTGAGCCCGGTCAGGCCTGTGCGATTGGCACCCCGGGCGAACCCGGCTAGCCTGATGACACCGGCAAGGGGACCATCAGCGTGATCAGACATCTGGCCTTCGGCGCCGCCGTCCTCAGCGTCCTGATCCTCGCGAGCCTGATCGTCGCCGGTGGTCTGGTCTATCCGGGCTACGACCACCTGACCCAGTTCATCAGCGAGCTGGGGGCCACGGGTACCGTCACCGGACCAGCGATCAGCGCCGCCTTCATCGTCTCGGGCCTGCTGCTGACCCTGTTCTGGCTTTTGTCGGCGCGACTTCTGCCCGGTTCATTCCTGAGCATCACGGGTTGCGGCCTCGGGGCTGTGAACGGTCTGGGCCTGACGTTCGGTGGCGTTTTTCCCTGTGCCTTCGAATGCAGTCTGGCCGATCCGACACCCTCCGCCATGCTGCACGACCTGTTCGGCGGTATCGGCTATATGGCCGGGATCGCCGGTATCTGTCTGATCGCCCTGGCGGCACGGCGATGGCCCCATGGTCGGGCCCTGTATCCGCTGGGTCTGGCCTGCGGTGTGCCAGCGGCGGCCGCCATCTGGCTGCTGCATCCCGGCTTTGAATGGTATGGCGCGGCCCAAAGGGTGATCGAACTGGCTCTGGCGGTCTTCGCCCTGGCGGTCGCCATCACCGTGCGTCGTCGACCCGGACCGGCCGCATGAGCCCGGCCCCGAAGACCGCCGCCCCGATGACCCCGGCCCGCCGTCTGCGCAACATTATCGGTGGTTCGGCCGGCAATCTGGTCGAGTGGTTCGACTGGTTCGCCTATTCGGCCTTCGCCCTCTATTTCGCCCCGGTATTCTTTCCCGCCGGCAACGACACGGTGCAACTGCTCCAGTCCGCTGCCGTGTTCGCCATCGGCTTCTTCATGCGGCCCATCGGGGCCTGGGTCATGGGGGTCTATGCCGACCGGCGCGGGCGCAAGGCAGGCCTGACCCTGTCGGTCAGCCTGATGTGCACCGGCAGTCTGATCATCGCCTGCAGCCCCGGCTATGCCACTATCGGCCTGGGGGCCCCGGCCCTGCTGCTGCTGGCGCGGATGATCCAGGGCCTCAGCGTCGGCGGCGAATATGGCTCCTCGGCCACCTATCTGTCCGAGATGGCCACGGCGAAACACCGCGGTTTCTGGTCCAGCTTCCAGTATGTCACCCTGATCTCCGGCCAGCTACTGGCCCTGGTGCTGCTGATCGGATTGCAGAATACGCTCAGCGAGGCCCAGCTGACCGCCTGGGGCTGGCGCGTGCCCTTCGTGGTCGGCGCGGCCCTGGCCGTGATCGTCTTCTGGCTGCGTCGTCGGCTCGACGAGACCCGGGCCTTCATCGTCACCGACGCGGCCGAGGCCCCGAAATCCAGCGCCCTGCTGCTGGTGCTGAAACATCCGAAGGAGGCCCTGCTGGTGCTGGGCCTGACCGCCGGGGGGACGCTGGCCTTCTATACCTACACCACCTACCTGCAGAAATTCCTCGTCAACACGACCGGCTTCAGCAAGGCGACGGCGACCGGGATCAGCGCCGCTGCCCTGCTGGTCTTCATGCTGCTGCAGCCGGCCGTCGGAGCCCTGTCGGACCGCATCGGTCGCCGCCCCGTGATGATCGCCTTCGGGGTCGGCGGGGTGCTGTTCACCGTGCCGATCATGACCGCCCTTTCGACAGCCCAGAGCCCGTGGGTCGCCTTCGCCCTGTCGATGAGCGCCCTGGTCATCGTCAGCGGCTATACGGCCATCAATGCCGTGGTGAAGGCCGAGTTGTTCCCGGCCCACATTCGCGCCCTGGGCGTGGCCCTGCCGTATGCGGTGGCCAATGCCGTGTTCGGCGGCACGGCCGAGGGTATGGCCCTGTGGTTCAAGGACATCGGCATCGAGAGCGCCTTCTACTGGTATGTCACCGGCATGATCGGCGTGTCCCTGCTGGTCTTCATCTTCATGCGCGACACCCGCAAGGCCAGTCTGATCGTCCACGCCGACTGATCAGTTCGGGGCCTTCAGCCGCTCCAGCGCCTGCGGATAGCGTCGCGACAGCGGGGCCTCGACCGCGCCCAGTTCGACCGTCCAGTCGCCCGACCCCTCGGGTCGCAGCCCCGTTACCTTGCGCGCATTGACCAGCCACGACCGATGGGCCCGCACGAAGCCGAACCCTTCCAGCTCGACCTCAATCGCCGCCAAGGTCGCCCGCATGAGCGGCCGGCGTCCATCGGCCAGGCAGAATTCGACATAGTTGCCGGCCGAGCTGACGGCGACGATCTGGTCCAGCGGCGCGCGGATGATCCGCCCGCCGTCACGGATATCAAAGCTGACCGGACGCAGCGGGGCCTGATGCCCGCGCCGCAACCGCCCCGCCAGCCAGAAGACGGCGACGAAGGTGGCGTAGCTGAGCAAGTCCTTGCGGAACTCATAGATGAACCGACCGGCCAGACCGTTGAACTCATAGGGGCCGGCGTCCAGCAGGCCGTAGGTCAACCGCCGCAGGGCGACGAAGCCCGCGACATGCAGGACGGAAAAGACCACCAGCCCGATCAGGTGGACGCCGCCGAACCGCAGCCGACGCGCCCATCCCGGACCCGACAGGTCGGTTGGCGGGGCCAGAACCATCGTCAGCCACGGCAGCCACATCAGGGCCAGGGTCGTCACCGCGCTACTGACCTCCCAGGTCCAGGGCTCCCACCAGGCAGTGTCGGGCATGTCGCTGCGGGCGGTCATCGCATTGACCGTCATCACCAGCAGGGCGACCGCGGCGATGGTCAACCAGCCACTGACCAGATCGCGCCGGTCGGCCCGGCGCAGGCGCGCACGCAGCGACACCGGCTCGCCATCCATCCCGCCCGGGTCGCCGCTGGTCACATCCGCCGTGCGACTGTCCCCGGGAGCGGGCCGCCCGCCCCCGGACGATTGCCCGCCCCGGGGCGGGAGTGGGAGGTCAGGGTCCCGATCATCCCTGATGGAATTTGTCATGGCCTCGCCCCCCGTCCCCGACACCGGGTCATCCCCGCTCACCGCCGGTCCCGCCCGGCGTTACGACCTCGACTGGATCCGCGTCGGGGCCTTCCTGCTGCTGATTCTCTACCACGTGGGCATGCTCTACGTGTCCTGGGACTTCCACGTGAAGAGCCCGCGCATCGTCGAGGGGCTGCAGCCGCTGATGATGCTGACCAATCCCTGGCGGCTGACCCTGTTGTTCATCGTCTCCGGGGCGGCGACCCGTTTCCTCGTCGACGGGTTTGAGGCCCGGGGCGGCCATGCAGGCGTGCGTCTGGCGGGCTCGCGCTTCGTGCGCCTGTTGCCGCCGCTGGTGTTCGGCATGTTCGTGATCGTGCCGCCGCAGAGCTATTTCCAGATCTATGCGGCCTTGCAGGCGCACGGGGTTGCCGACCCTGCCCATTCCATCTGGATGAAGGATTTCTGGGTCCACTACGCGACCTCCTGGGGTCAGTGGTGTGACGCCGACGGCTGCCTGCGCACCCCGACCTGGAACCACCTGTGGTTCATCGCCTATCTGCTGCCCTATGGCCTGCTCATCGCCCTGATGACCGGTGTGGCCGGACGGCCGCTGAAGGCGCTGGGCCGGATGCTGGAACGGCCGCTGTCCGGCTGGGGTCTGCTGATCTGGCCGGTGCTGTGGTTCGCGCTGCTGCGCTTCACCCTGGCCCCGCGTTTCGAGATCACCCACGACCTGACCGGGGACTGGTACAACCACGCCGTCTCTTTCGGTGCCTATCTGTTCGGCTTCCTGACCGCGCGTTCGGAAGTTTTAAAGGCCGCCTATATCCGGATGCGCCGCCCGGCCCTTGTGCTGGCCCTGCTCAGCTGGGCCGCCTGGGCCGGCTATGCCTGGGTCTATCGCGCCGACGACGCCATGCCACCCGACGCGCTGCGCATGGTCATGCGGGTCGTGTACAGCATTGATCAGTGGACCTTCATGGCCGCCATTCTCGGCTATGGCGCGCTCTATCTGAACCGCGGCGGACCGGTGCTGCGCTATCTGACGGTCGGGGTCTTCCCCTTCTACATCGTGCACCAGACGGTGATCATCACGGCCGCCCACTATCTGATGCCGCTGAACCTGGCGCTGGCGGTCGAGGCCGGACTGGTCATCGGGGCGACCGTCGCCGGCTGCTTCCTGGCCTATGAGATCGCGCGCCGCATCGGCTGGTTCGGTCTGCTGCTGGGGGTCAAGCCTCAGGCGGCGAAACGTCCACCCCGGGCCGCATAGGCCTGGGTACCCCGGGTGAAGACCTGATCCTCGGGCAGGACGGCCTCAATGGCGATGTCGTCCGCCCCCTTCAGCCGCTGATAGACGGGGCCGAAATCCTTCAGGGTTTCGGCCTTGAGCGCCTCGATAGAGTCGATGACGAAATAGACCTGCTGGAAGTCGTCGATCCGGTAGAGGGTCCGCATCACCCGCTCCAGATCGAAGCCGAGCCGGTTGGGCGACGGGTCTTCCAGGGCGAAGACGCTCTCGGTCGACGAGGACACGATCCCCGCCCCGTAAATGCGCAGGCCGTCTGCATCCTGCATCAGGCCGAACTCGACTGTGTACCAGTACAGCCGCGCCAGATTCTGCAACACGCCCAGCGAGGCCGCACGCTGCCCACCCTTGCCGTAGGCCTCCATATAGGCGGCGAAATCCGGGTCGGTCAGCATCGGCACATGGCCGAAGACATCGTGAAAGATGTCCGGCTCCTGCAGATAGTCCAGCTGGTCCGGCTTGCGGATGAACTGGCCCGACGGGAAGCGTTTGTTGGCCAGGTGATCAAAGAAGACCTCATCCGGCACCAGACCGGGCACGCACACCACCGTCCAGCCGGTCAGGGCCTGAAGTTTGGGGTTCATCACCGCGAAGTCCGGAATACCGCCGGTGTTCAGGTCCAGGGCCTTGAGGCCCTGCATGAAGACCTCGCAGGCCCGGCCGGGCAGGATCTTCATCTGCCGCGCATACAGGGTGTCCCAGGTGCCGTGCTCGACATCCGAATAGGCATCCCAGTCCTGCGGGATGGTCCAGTCGGCCGCCGCCCCTTCGGGCGGGGCTTCAAAGACGTGCTCGAAATCGGACATGGACGCGCTCCTGCACTGAACTCTGACGACGGGTGGGGCCAGTCTAGTCCTTCACTCCGATGGCGTCATCAGTCACCGGGGCCTTCAGTGGATCTGATGCGCCCGCGGGGCCATATGGCCACGGGCGTCGACGCGGAACATCCGGGCTTCATCGGCCCGCGGCAGTCGCGAAAGCTCGTCGTCGGCCTCCAGCATGGCCTCGGCGGCGTAGACGACAAAGCCGCTGTCCTCGCCGATGGCGTAGATCTGGTAGAAGGGCTCGTCGGCCTGGGCGGCGGTCGGTTCGTTGGCGGGGCCGGCATAGGTCGCATCAACGTCGACGACCACGCCACGAAAGGCATTGTCGCGGTGGCGGACGATCTGGCCGAGGCCGAATTTGGCAGTCTGGGCATTCATCATGGCCCGATCCTGCACCCCGGCACCTGAGCAGGATGCCCGCCTTCCCGTTCATATTCACGACAGTTTGGCTTGGCACGGACGACACGGCCGGACTACGATGAACGGGACGGGCACCGTTTCGGAGCCCAAATGAAAGTTCGGCCATGCCGGAGATCGACGGCGCGCCCGCACGGCGCGACGACCGGTCCCGATCCCGACGGCCTGACGGTCACGGGGCTACAGGCCGGGATGCGCCGCTCTATGGCGCGCTCGACCTGGGGACCAACAATTGCCGGCTGTTGATCGCGAAGCCTTCGCGTGACGGCTTCAACGTGGTCGATTCCTTCAGCCGCATTGTCCGCCTTGGCGAAGGTCTGTCACGAACCGGCCGCCTGGATGACGAGGCGATGGAACGGGCCTATCAGGCCCTGGACCTGTGTGCCGAACGCGTGGCGCGCAAGGGCCTGGACTCCAGCCGCCTCTCTGCCGTCGCCACCCAGGCCTGCCGTCAGGCGGACAATGGCGCGGCCTTTATCGAGCGGGTCCGGATCGGAACCGGCCTGAATCTGCGGGTCATTGATCCGATCGAGGAGGCCCGGCTGGCGGTCGAGGGCTGCCTCAACCTGTTTGACCACAAGGCCGAAGCCATTCTGGTGGTCGATGTCGGCGGCGGCTCAACCGAACTGTCCTGGCTACGCCGCGAGGACGGACGCTTCCGCACCGTGGGCTGGATGTCGGCTCCGGTTGGCGTCGTCACCCTGGCCGAGCGCCATCCCGAACCCGCCGGCGGACATGATCTCTGGTTCGAGACCATGGTCGCCGATATGGGCGTCGCCCTCACCCGGACGGACGCTGATCCTGACCTGCATGCGCTGTTCACTGGCGGCCGGGCCCATATGGTCGGCACCTCGGGGGCTATCACCAGTCTGGCTGGTATCCATCTCGGCCTCGACCGCTACCAGCGCAATCGGGTCGACGGTTTGTGGATGACGCGCGACGATTGCGAACAGGCGACGCAAACCCTGCAGCGCCTCGGTCCCGCCGGCCGTGCGGCCGAGCCTTGTATAGGCCCCGACCGGGCCGATCTGGTCCTGGCCGGAGCCGCCATCATGGCCGCCGTCCAGCGCGCCTGGCCGTGCGAGCGTGTGCGCGTCGCCGATCGTGGCCTGCGCGAGGGGCTGCTGCTGCAGCGCATGCGTGAGGATCGCCGCCCCGCCCGGCGTCGCCGCAACCGGGGCCGCAGCCGGACTCAGCCGCCGGCGACGACCTGAGCCTGGGAGACGTCAACCGGCAGGGTGATGTCACAGACCGAGAAATCCGCGCCGCGCGCCTGGCGGACCTGATCGGCCAGGGCCCGGAATCCGGCGGACTCCGTGTCCAGAATCCTCACGACCGGACGCCCGACCTCGGGCAGGTCCGCGGCGACCCGGACCCGGGTCATCCGGTCCGGATCCGTGACCATGCCGGAGTCGTCGGCACCCGATTTCAGCGCCCGCACCACGTCGAGCCCGGACACAACCATGCCCCAGACGGTGTAGCGCTTGTCCAGTGCGGGATAGGCCTGACGCATCAGGAAGAACTGGCTGTTGGCGGTGTCGTTGCCCTCGTCACGGGCCATGCCGGCCACGCCCGGGCAGTACAGCCCCCAACCGTGAACCTTGCCGTCGCCGGTCTGGGCCATGGCCGCATCCGGCTGGGTCTGGACTGGCAGGGAATGGACGAAACCGATCAGGGCCCCGGCGGGGGCGGCAACCGCGGTGAAGGGCACCGAGGGATCGCGGCGGAAGGTGAATTCAGCGGCCAGGTCCGGATAGGGGCTCTGGCCCTCGCCGTTGCCCAGCGGATCGCCGGTCTGGGCCATGAACCAATCGATGACCCGATGCCAGGTCAGACCATCAAAGAAACCGGCCCGGGCCAGCAGACGGATGCGCTCGACATGCAGGGGCGCGATCTCTAGAGCCAGCTCGACCAGGATCCGTCCCCGGTTGGTGTCGATGATCAGCAGGTTGGCGGCCGGCACGGTGCGCCACTCTGTGACCGGTGCCGCCGTAGCCATCGCCTGCGACGCCGCCGGCGGCGGCGGACCGCCGACGTCCTGGGCCTGGGCCATCCCGGCACCGACAAGGGCGGCGAAGGTGGCCAGAATCGCCGTCGCGCGAATCGTTGTCGCCCGTTTCATCGTCACCCCTCCCACGACCATGATCAGCCGCCGACCAGTTCGGCGGCGGGCTGAACGTCACAAATGCTGAACCGCGCGCCGCGCTCGGCCCGGACCCGTTCGACCTCGGCCTGGAAGGCCGCCGATGCCGGCGACAGGACCCGAACGACCGGCCGCTCGCTCGCCGGCAGGGCCGCCGCCGTGCGCACCCGGGTCATCGCATCGGGCGCGTCGGCGACACGACCGTCGTCCGACGCCGGTCCGGCCTTCAGGGCCTTGACCACATCCAGACCGACGACCACCCGGCCGAAGGTCGTATACAGGCCGTTGAGACTGTCGTTCTCGTCCATCATCAGGAAGAACTGGCTGTTGGCACTGTCCGCCCCGCTCGAGCGGGCCATGCCGGCGACTGCGGGACAGAACAGACCGGTCCCCCCGGTCTTGAAGTCGGCGGTAACAAACATCTGGGCGTCGGGCTGGGTCACCACCGGCATTGAGCCGAGGATACCCCGCAGGCCGTCGCCGCTGTTCGGAACGGCGACAAAGCCACTGTCCGGTCCGCGCCGGAAGCTGAACTCGCCGGCGACGTCCGGCAGCTCGCTGCCACCCGCCCCGGTTCCGGTCGGATCGCCGGTCTGGGCCATAAAGCCGGAAATCACCCGGTGAAAGACGATACCGTCATAGAAGCCCTGATCGGCCAGGGTGCGGATGCGTACAACGTGGTTCGGAGCCAGCACCGGGGCCAGCTCAACCAGCACCCGGCCCTTGGTCGTGTCGATGACCAGAAGGTTCTCGGGCGCGATCGTGCGCCAGTCGCCCGCCGTCGGGGCCTGGGCCAGGGCCGGACCTGACCCGGCCAGGATCGCCACCGCCGTGACGGCTGCCGCCAGAATTCCGGATAGTTTGCTCATGCGAGTCCCTTGACCTTGGCCCGGACCTGTTCGGCGACCGACGGGCTGACAAAACTGTCGATCGCGCCGTCCAGACGGGCGATCTCCTTGACCAGACGCGAGGCCACGGCCTGGTGGCGCGGATCGGCCATCAGAAACACGGTCTCGATGTCGGCATTGAGACGCTGGTTCATCGCCGTCATCTGGAATTCGTATTCGAAGTCGGCGACGGCGCGCAGGCCGCGCACGATCATCTGCGCCCCGAGCTTCTCCGCGAAATGCATCAGCAGGGTCGAGAAGGGCTCAACCACAATCTCGGCATCGATCCCGACCACTTCGGCGCGCACCATCTCCACCCGCTCGGCGGTGGTGAACAGGGGTCCCTTGTCATCGTTCTGGGCCACGCCGATGACCAGCCGGTCCACCAGCTTCACGGCCCGGCCGATGATATCCATGTGCCCGTTGGTCACCGGATCGAATGTCCCGGGATAAAGCCCGATACGCATGGCATTTTCTCCGCTGCAGCGCGCAGGTCTAGCAGCCGCCCGCCGCCGGGCCTAGATCGTCTGACGCGGGTTTGACCGCCATGCCTGGTTCAGGCGCTTGATCATGGCATCCGCTCCGGCGAAGCCCACCGTCCCGATCGCTGTAATGGCACAGGCCGGCGTGGCGCTGTTGCACAGGAAGGCCCCGTCGAATCCGCCGAGATCGGCCAGCCGCACCGGCGCGCTGACGGCATCCAGTCCCACCGCCGCCAGGCCGCGCGTAATCAGGGTCTGGGTCACGCCCGCCAGCATCGGGGCCTGCGGCCAGACCACCGTCTCCCCGCGAATAAAGCCGACGTTCCAGAGCGTGCCTTCGGAAATCAGGCCGTCGGCGTCGGTGAACAGGGCGTCGTCGAACCCCGCCGCCACGGCGGTGCGGCGGGCCCGGATCAGGGGGAAGGTCGCGGAATGTTTGAGGTGGGCAGCGTCGCGGACATGGGTCTGAACGTGAACGCGCACGCTTTCGGCCAGCGGCGATATCGGCGGCGAGGCTGCGATCATGACCCTGGGTTGACCGGTCCAGTCCGGCGTCCGTGGCCCGAGGTGCGGCGAAAACAGACTCACCCGCAGCCATGCCGCTTGATGATCACCCAGCGCCGCCCGCATCAATTCGCGCAGGCGCGCCTTCCCGACAGGTTCGCCAAACAGGTCGATCGCCGCGGCCTCAAGCCGCGCCAGATGCAGGTCCAACCCACGCACCCCGCCGCCCTCGACAAGGAGCGAGGTGTAGGCCCCGTAGTTGACCAGCGCCGCGGTGGCCAGGTCTTCCGCAGTGGCAGGCGCGCCGTCGATGGAAAGGACCAGGCTCAAAGATCGGGCGTCCCTGTAACCGGTCCCTGGGGCTTGCCGGCCTTGGGCTTGCGAACCTTCTTGCGCCACCGGCCCAGGATCCAGAACAGGATCGCCGGTATCGGCAGGGCCACCATGATCAGCCATGGGTCGGCCGGTGCCGCTCCCTTCCAGAATCCCGCGCCAAGGAGGGAGACGTAGATGGGTTGAAACGCTACGGCCCCCGTCGTCCAGTTCAGGGTGAACAAACCGATACCGAACAGGGTCGTCAACATCCATGCCCACCGCCTGCGGAAGCCGGCGACGACGGCGGATACAAGACACAACGCCGCCGACAACCCGGCACCGGCGAGGATAAGGTAGTGCTGGGCTGATTTCCCCGTCAGCGTGAAGCGAGCAGCGGCGGCCTGTTCTTCGGCGGCACGAATAGACGTCGCCGACACACGAACTGCCCGGAAGCCGTCGACACGCCACTCGTCGTCTCCGCTCCGGAGCATCAGCACGTCGGTGTCGACCACACCCTCGGGATGCGTATAGCGCCGAACGACGCGATAGCTGCTTCCGTCCAACGACGTATTGCTGACCCAACCGGTCGTCTCGACATGGTCCGGCGCGCTGGCATGGACATGCGCCTGCAACTCCTGGAACGGCTCCCCGAGATCCTGGGCCTGAATTGCTGCCGTTGCCATCGCCCTGAAGGCGACGACATCATTGAGCCGCACCGCCTCGTAGACCCGGTCAGCCTGGGCCTCGCGTTCGGAATTCACCGTCGGAAGCGCGCACGCACCGAGCAGAAACAACAGAGCAACCAACAGATATCGCAACGCCTCGATCCCCCGACGACGTCACCAGCATGTGACGGTCAGAAGGCCTAAGGCAATCAGTTTTCCGCTGCGCCGTCGGCACCGTCCTCAGGCCCGTCCATGTCCTCGTCGGACCCGCCCTCGACCTCGGCCAGACGTTCGACCGATACGACCCGCTCGCCCTCGGCGGTGCGGAAGATGGTCACCCCCTGGCTGGTGCGACCAACGGTGCGGACCTGACCGACCGGGGTGCGGATCATCTGACCACCCGAGGTGACCAGCAACAGCTCGTCGCCGTCCTCGACCGGGAAGGAGGCTGCCAGACGGTCTCCTGCCCGACCGCCGAGGCCGTGGGCCGTCAGGCCCTGGCCGCCGCGTCCGGTGCGCCGGTACTCATAGGCCGACGAGCGCTTGCCAAAGCCGGTCTCGGTGACCGTCAGGATGAACTGCTCGGCCGCGCCCAGTTCGGCGATCCGCTCGATCGACAGGGCGGCGTCGCCGTTGCCCTCGTCCTCGTCGTCCGCCTCGACCACAGTCATCTCGTCGTCGCCGTCACCGGCCGCGCGGCGCATGGCCGTAGCGTGTTTGACATAGGCTGAGCGCTCGTCCGGCGTCGCATCGACCCGGCCCAGCACGGCCATGGAGATGACCTGGTCGCCGTCCTTCAGACGCACGCCGCGCACGCCGGTCGAATCCCGGCCCTTGAACACGCGGACATCGTCGGCCTTGAAGCGGATCGCCCGGCCCAGGGCCGTGGTCAGCATCACATCGTCATCAGCGGTGCACAGGGCGACCCCGACCATATGGTCGCCGTCCTCCAGCTTCATGGCGATCTTGCCGGCCCGGTTGACGGTGGCGAAGTCACTCAGCTTGTTCCGGCGCACGTCACCGGAGCGCGTGGCGAACATGATGTCGAAATTGCCCCATTCGGTCTCGTCCTCGGGCAGGGGCAAGACGTTCATGATGCTGTCGCCGGGCTCGATCGGCAGCAGGTTGACGAAGGCCTTGCCGCGCGAGGTCGGTCCGCCCAGCGGCAGGCGCCAGGTCTTCAACTTGTAGGCCTTGCCGTTGGTGGCGAAGAATAGCACCGGCGTGTGGGTCGAGGCGGAGAACACACCGACAATGGCGTCCTCGTCCTTCATCGTCATGCCCGACTTGCCCTTGCCGCCGCGATGCTGGGTCCGGTAGGCGTTCAGCGCCACCCGTTTGACATAGCCGCCGTGGGTCACGGTCACGACCATGTCCTCACGCGGGATCAGGTCCTCGTCTTCGAGCTCGAAATCACCGTCGCCGATCTCGGTCCGGCGCGGCACGGCGAACTCGGCCTTCACGGCCAGCAGGTCCTCGCGGATCACGGCCAGGATGTTGGCGCGGTCCGACAGCAGCAGCAGGTGTTTGGCGATGGTGTCAGCCAGGCCGCGCGCCTCGTTGAAGATGTCATCGCGGCCCAGGCCGGTCAGGCGCGACAGGGTCAGGGCCAGGATGGCCCGGGCCTGTTCGTCCGTCAGGTTCAGCTTGTCACCCTCGACCAGCATCGAGCGCGGATCGGCGATCAGCTCGATCAGGGCCATCATGTCCCCGACGGGCCAGGGCTTGGACTGCAGCCGCTCGCGCGCCTCGGCCGGATCGGCCGAGCTGCGGATGATGTGGATGACCTCGTCTATATTGGCCACGGCCACGGCCAGACCGACCAGCACATGGCCGCGGTCGCGGGCCTTGGCCAGTTCGAACTTGACCCGCCGGACGACCACTTCCTCGCGGAAGTCGAGGAAGACCTCGAGCATCTTGCGCAGGCCCATCTGCTCCGGACGGCCGTGGTTCAGGGCCAGCATGTTGACGCCGAACGAGCTCTGCATCGCCGTATAGCGCCACAGCTGGTTCAGGATGACGTCGCCCGAGGCGTCGCGCTTCAGCTCGATCACCATCCGCATGCCCTGACGATCGCTCTCGTCGCGCACGTCGGAAATGCCCTCGATCCGCTTCTCGCGCACCATTTCGGCGATGCGCTCGATCAGTGTCTGTTTGTTGACCTGGAACGGCAGCTCGGTGACGACGATGGCCTCACGGTCCTTGCGGATGGTCTCGACCGTGGCCTTGCCGCGCACGATGACCGAGCCACGGCCCTCGCGCAGGGCGTTGCGGGGCGCGGTGCGGCCCATGATCTCGCCGCCGGTCGGGAAGTCGGGCCCCGGGACCAGGTCCAGCAGGGCGTCGTCAGTGACCTCGGGATCGTCCAGCAGCGCCACGCAGGCGTCGATGATCTCGCCCAGGTTATGCGGCGGGATGTTGGTGGCCATGCCGACGGCGATGCCGCCCGCGCCATTGACCAGCAGGTTCGGGATCCGCGCCGGCAGGACGACCGGCTCCATTTCCTTCTCATCGTAGTTCAGCTGGAAATCGACAGTGTCCTTGTCGATATCGGCCAGCAGGGCCACGGCGGCCGGGGCCATCCTGGCCTCGGTGTAACGCATCGAGGCCGGCATATCGCCGTCAACCGAGCCGAAATTGCCCTGGCCGTCGACCAGCATCAGCCCCATCGAGAAGGGCTGGGCCATACGCACCAGGGCCATATAGACCGAGGCGTCGCCGTGCGGGTGGAACCGGCCCAGCACATCACCGACGACGCGGGCGCATTTCGAATACGAGCGCTCGGGCGTCATATTCAGATCGTGCATCGAATACAGGATGCGGCGGTGCACGGGCTTCAGCCCGTCGCGCGCATCGGGCAGGGCCCGCGAAACGATCACGCTCATGGCGTAGTCGAGGTAGGAGCGTTTCAGCTCTTCCTCGATCGTGATGGTGGAAATGTCGCCATGCGCACCCGACGGGGGCACGGGGGTCTCGAAGGTATCGTCGGTCAAAGGAAATCGGGCTTTAAATGGCCGGAATCGGAACGTGATCCGCTATAAGCGTTTTCTAGCATCCAGGTCCGCGCGAGGCAAAGTTTCCAGCCCGTGCCGGCCTTCTGTGAAAGGAAAAAATGCTATGCGCACAATTCTCCTGACCGCCGCCCTGCTGCTGCCCCTCGGGGCCTGTGTCAGCATGACCGAAAACCACTATCAACCGCCGGCCGCCGAACGCGCGCCGCTGGGAGATTCTGGTGAAGCGACACTGATGAACCCCGCCGGACAGGCGATCGGCCGTGCGGTTCTGACCCAGGGGGCGACCGGCCTGCTGATCCGTGTCGAGGCGACCGGCCTGACGCCCGGCTGGCACGGGGTTCATATCCACACCACCGGTCGCTGCGACGCCCCCTTCACCTCGGCAGGCGGCCACATCAATCACGCCACAGCGGTGCCGCACGGGCTGCTGAACCCGGAGGGGCCCGACGACGGCGACCTGCCCAACATCTATGCCGACGCCGAAGGTCGGGTGAACGCCGAGGTCTTCACCGCCCAGGCCCGAATTTCCGCCACCGGCCCAGGCCAGTGGCTGTGGGACGATGATGGTGCCGCCCTGGTCATCCACGCCAACCCCGACGACCAACACAGCCAGCCGATTGGCGGGGCCGGTGCGCGGGTCGCCTGCGGCGTGATGGCCGCGGGCTGAGGCGCGCAACCGGGGGCTCGTCGCCGGGCTTGCGGCCGCTCGCGGGGCAGCAGACCACGATTTGATCTTCGCGACCCGGCCCCGGCCTGCTAACTCCGGGCTTCATTCCAGAAGCGGGCCGCATGAAAATTCCTCGTATTGCCTACGCCGCCTTCGGCATTGCCGTGGTCGTCATCCTCCTCGACCAGCTGACCAAGGCCTCCATCCTGAACGCGATGCAGATGCTGACCGCGAACGGACAGTTGATCGACCGGGAGATGTGGTCCTTCAAGTCGATCCCGGTATTGCCCCCGGCGCTGCGCCTGACCTTCGTGCTCAATGATGGCGTCAGCTTCGGCCTGCTGGGTGGCGGGGCCGGTCGCTGGGCCCTCAGCCTGTTCTCGATCCTCGTCGCCGGAGCTCTGGGCTGGTGGGCCCTGAAGGCCGACCGTCGGCTGCTGATCAGCGCCATCGGTCTGGTCATGGGGGGCGCTATCGGCAATGTGATCGACCGCATCCGCTTCGGCGGCGTTGTCGACTTCATCGACTTCTCGGGCATCATGATCGGCAGCCACCGGGTGTTTCCGTGGATTTTCAACATCGCCGACAGCGCCATTACCATCGGCGTCATCGTCCTGATAATCGACAGCCTGATGTCCGAGCGTCAGCCGACGGTTGGCGAAGCCGCTGAAAAGTCGTAATCAACGGCCCATCTAGCCGTTCCACAGCCGCGTCCCTGACGCGCGACCAACGAGCCGAGCCCCTGATCATGCGAATTCGCAGTGCCGCCGTCCTGTCCATCGTCGCCGTATCGGCCCTGTCCCTGGGGGCCTGTTCGGGCATGCGCCAGAGCATCGGCCTGACCAAGATCACGCCCGACGCCTTTCTGACTGTCTCGACCGCTCCGCTGACCGTGCCGCCGGAATACGGCCTGCGCCCGCCGGCACCCGGCCAGCCGCGCCCGCAGGAACTGGCTCCGGAGAGCGCCGCCCGCCAGATCCTTCTGGGTCAGCGCCAGGCCGTCACCCGCACCGCCGGCGAGCAGATGCTCGTTGCCCAGGCCGGGGCCGATCGCGCCGATCCGCTGGCCCGCTATGTGATCGACGACGAGTTCGGCGACCTGGCCCACAAGGAAGAGAGCTTCGCCAACCGCCTGATGTTCTGGCGCAGCGACGTCCCCGCCTCCCAGGCCGAGACCGTCAGCCAGACAGCCGGTGGTCCGATGACCATCGACGCCGCCTCGGAAGCCGAACGGCTTCGGGCCCTGACCGGCAGCGAAACGGCCATCGTCATCGCCCCGCGGCGCGCGGGCGGCTTCAAACTTCCCGGCCTCTAGGAGCGCGCACGGCGCTCACCGCCGCGCTCTCCATGCCTGTGGTGATCGGACCTGCCCGGCCGCAGCCTCCGCATGTCTGATATCGGCCCCTGCCCCGGCCCGCGATCGCGCGGCGGCAGCCTAGGCCCCCGAGGCCCCGGCCCTCAGCCCGCGCTCGGCCAGGGCCACGACCGCCACCCCGCCCATGGTCAGGGCGGCACCGGTCAGGATCTGAACCGTCAATACATCATCCAGGAACAGCCAGCCGATGGCGATCGACACCACCGGCGTGGCCAGCAGATAGGGTGTGACCCGCCCCGCCTCACGCCGCTGCACGAGCCAGAACACCAGGGTCGTGGCCAGGACCGACGAAACCAGACCCGCCCACAGAACACAGGCCCAGATCAGCGGCGTCGCCGCCCGTACAGCCTCCATCTGGCCGTGTTCGAACACCGCCGAGCCGAAGGCCAGGGTTGGCAGGGCCACCAGGGACAGCAGGCCCTGCATCTTCAGCGGCGGAATCGAGGTCGTGCGGCGCGCGATGACCGTGGTCAGGGCCCAGCAGCTGGCGGCGGCGATGCCGACGGCGATAGCCTTCCAGTCCTGCAACACATGCGGATCCCCCATCATCCAGGCCACACCGATGAAGGCAATGACCATGCCCACCAGGGCATATTTCGACAGCCGCTCGCGCAGCAGCAGAAAGGCGAACAGGGCCGTGAACGGGATCCACAGCTGTGCCGCCACCGACACCGGACTGACGTCCTGCGCCAGCGAGAAGGCCAGAAAGATCAGGCCATAGTGCAACGGGCCGCCGACGAAGACGATGATCAGCAGGCTTTTCCAGTTGGGAAACGGCGGACGCACGAACGGCACCAGACAGGCGGCCGCCACGGCGAAACGCATCGCCCCCATCAGCAACGGCGGCAGGACCTCGGTCCCGACCTTGGCCGCAGCATTGTTCACACCCCAGATCACCACCACCGCAACGATGGCCAGAATCTCCGGCGGGGTCAGGGCATGGGACGGGGATGCGGGCTGGCTCACGAATGGCCTATGGCACAGCGCACGACCGCGAGCTCATCACATCGGGTGAACACCTGTGACGGGGTCAAAAGACCGGCTTGAAGACCATCAGACCATAGAGGCCAATAACGCCGGCGAACGCCGGCCAGCCGAGCGCGAACCACCAGCCGAACAGACGATAATAGGCAGGCGGCAGGGGAGCTTCATCCCTTGCGGCGGCCTCTGCCAGACGCAGCATCCGGATCTGGATCCAGACCACCGGCAACCAGCACACCCCGATAACGACATACAGGCCATAGGCCGCCAGCAACCACGGCTCGAACGGTGACCATCCCTGCAGCAGGATCAGACCCAGACCGCTGAGGGGCTGAACCACAACGGCGGTAGCGGTGAAGACCATGTCCGCCAGAACGACGATACGTCCGACCGCCGCGACGGTGCGGGCTTCCCCGGTCGCATGGGCCCGCAACATGAAGAAGGCGATGCCCGCCCCGGTGCCGAACAGCACGGCACCGGACAGGATGTGCAGGACCTTCAGCAGCAGGAACAGCATCAGCGCCGCCGGTCCGTGGCGGCGACAAACAGGCACAGGGCCATCATCGGCAACACCTTCAGCCAGGGGCCCAGCGGGTCGACCCAATACTGCGGCAGACTGATCGTTGCGGCGACCAGATACCCGACCGTGGACGCCGCCATGAGCAGAGCGATCCGCGCGGTCCATGGCCGCACGAACAAGGCGAGACCCAGAGCGACATCCAGCAAAGCCCCCCACCAGGCCACTGGAACCGCCGCGGTGCCGTAGCCGCCTTCATGAAGAATCGCCACGGCAGCGCTCCACCCCGGTCCGAAACTGATCAAGCCTGTCAGCAACCAGAACAGGCCCAGCGTCACGATCGCGATCGGCCGCACAAACCAAAGCCGGGCATGCCAGACGTCCTGAACCGTGGCCGGAGACCGGGACAACTGATCCGCAAGACTGTGGGGCGACAGTTTGAGCGCCTGCACCCAGGTAGCGGGGTCGCCCTCGACGCCGTGATCCATCTGCCGCAGGGCCGTGGTGCGTAGCGGGGAGGTCCACCCCAGTCGTCCGGCGATATCGCCGAGAGTGACAACCGGCCAGGCCAGGGCTCTCGGGACCCGAAGGACCGGCGCAGGTGGCAGGCCGAGCCATCCCCGGTACAAAGACAAAATCTGGATGAGGGTCAGACTTTCGCCGCCCGCGACGTCGAGGGTTTGCCGCACCGGGGCCTCCGGCTGCAGAGCCGCCACGACGGCAGCGCAGACATCCTCCATCGGCACCGGACGAAACCGCTGGTCTCCACCGATTACCGGAATGACGCCCGGGAAGGCCGCCAAAGCCCGGATCAATCCGGTGCCGCCATAAACCGCGCGCCCGACAACCAGCGAGGGACGCAGAATGATCCAGTCCAGGGCGGCCGTCGTCACCAGTCGCTCGGTCTCCGCCTTCGTCCGCCCGTAGGCTGTTCCGGCCGCGTCTTCAGCCCCGATGGCCGACAGATGGACGAACCGGGAAATACCGGCGATCTCGCATGCGGCGAGAAGGGCCGCCGGGCCATCGACATGGGCGACACGGGTACTGTCCCGCCCGCCGTCCTGCAACACGCCGACGCAATTCACCACCGCCGACACCCCGGCCAGTAACGGAGACCAGGCCTCCGCTGTCGTCAGAGCCGCGAAATCCGCCCTGACCCAGTCATGCGCAGGGGCGCGCCGACACGCCTCATCCGGCCTTCGTGCCCCGGCCCGGACCTTCCAGCCCTGACGCGCCAGTTCCGCGGCGACATGCGAACCGATGAAGCCGTTGGCACCCAGAACCAGAACCTGTCGACCGCTCATCCCAGTATCCGGTCAGGATCAATGCCGGGCGACAGAACACAGACCGCGCCGCCGGCACCGACCCGCATCCGGTGGCGGGCGACAAGGTCGTAGAGCCCGTCGCGCAGGCCGGTCGGGATGAGCCGCAGCATCGCCAGCATGCCGAACATTCCCCCCAGACCCGCTGCGATACGCAATACGGCTTCCGACCGCACCAAGGCCCGGCCGTCCTGCAACAGGATCATGGTCGGATGATCGTCGAGTTGGGGATCGAGACCGTAATGGGCATACAGGGCCCGGCCCGGCATGGATCCGGCCGCCATCAGGCGGAACCGGGCCCGGCGATCATGGCGCAGCACCAGACGTGCTGACCGTGAGCAGATCGGACAGTCGCCGTCATAGATCACAACCGGCCGGTCGTCGGCAAAGGCCGGAACGGCCGGGTCGCTGCGATAGCTGAACGCCGGCCGTTCCATTGTGGTCCTAGAACGGGATGTCGTCGTTCAGGTCGTAGCTTTCCTTGGGACCGCTGGGCTTGTTGGCCCCGCCGGTCGAAAAGCCCGAGGAATAGTCGTCGTCACCGCCACCGCGGCTCGCGCCGCCGCCGGCCGAATCGTTGCGGCCGCCCAGCATGGTCAGTTCGCCCTTGAACTTGCCGACCACGATCTCGGTCGAATATTTCTCGACGCCGGACTGATCGGTCCATTTACGGGTCTGGATTGCGCCCTCGATGTAAACCGTCGAGCCCTTCTTCAGATAGTTCTCGGCCACCTTGATGATGTTGTCATTGAAGATGACTACCCGGTGCCACTCGGTCTTTTCCTTGCGTTCGCCCGACGACTTGTCGCGCCACTGCTCCGAGGTCGCGAGCGACAGGTTGCAGACGCGCTCCCCCGAGGAGAGCGAGCGGATTTCCGGATCCTTGCCCAGATTGCCGATCAGAATGACCTTGTTGACGCTGCCCGCCATAGCCGAGCTCCCATGCTTGAGTTTGAAGCGCGCAACCTAGTCGATCGCGCACCAATGTTCCAGTTTTGTTCGTCTAGTTGGCCGGATCTGCCGGCGGCGCGGCCACCGCGACGGGCGTGCCGTCGATCTGGCGCTGAATGGCCCCCGGGATTGCCAGCCGGCCATCCCCGGTCCGCGCCAGGGCAATAAAGCGGTTGCCGTCGATGGTCCGGGAAAACGACACCCCGACCCGGTCGACGAAGATGAACTGACCCTGATAGGCCCCGACGACCTCCCGTCGTGTGCCGCCCATGCGCAGGAAACGCAGCCGCATTTCCTCCAGCCGTGCGGCGCAGAACTCGATCTGAGCCTGATCGCGGGCAACGACGGTCATCTCGGGCGCGCCCTTGCCGTCAGAGGCGGGCAGAACGAAGTAGCAGACGCCCGGCGTATAGGGAGCCTTGGGCGCGGTATCACAGGCGACCACGGCCAGGGCGGCGACGGTGATCGCGGCGAGGGTCAGGCCTCTCATCAGTTCAGTCCCGGGAACTGGCAGTTGCGATCCTGCTCGGCCAGGGTGCGGAAACGGCTGTTGTCGCTGGACTGTTCGACCCGGCGCGGCACCAGCCGCAGCGTCGTGTCGCCCCAGCGGCCGTACAGGGCCTCGCCCGGACGCACGCAGGTGCCGGAATACAGGGCCATCACACAGGCATTCAGGCCCATGTTGGGCGACAGGGAGCGCCAGTCGGATCCGGTGTGACGCAGGCAGGCACTGCCCGTGGCCACAGGAGCCTGCACGGGCTGGCTGGGCGAAACCGGCGTCGGCAGGGGCTCGGCCTCGGCGATAACGACCGGCGGCAAGCTCGGCGGCGGCGCAAAGGATGCGGTTGGGGCGGCGGCAAGGGCTCCGGTTTCATCAAGGCCAACATCCAGGGCATCCGTCGCAAGGCCGTTGCGACGGGCGCAGTCGGTCAGGGTCGCCATACCGATGAACTGGCCGTCGACGAAGCAACGCAGCTCGCGGGTCGGCTCCAGGCCGGGTGCGTCGGCCACGTCGACCGTCAATCCACCGCGCTCGGCCGGGGCGGCCTCCGGGGCGCGATCGCCACCGGCGCTGAAAACCAGGGCCAGGACGATGGCCAGGACGGCGGCGACGCCGACGCCGATCGCCAGGATGGTGCGGTTGTTGAGGGGCATTCAGGGCTCGCGCGGATAGTTGGACCCAATAACCCCGTCCGGGGCCGGGGCGTCAACCGGCAAGCCGTCCGGATCGACTCTATCCACCGAGCCGCGAGAGGGCTGCCTGGTAGTTGGCGATCTGGGCGGTCAGATAGGCTGGTGCGGTCCCGGTGATCTTCGGTGTGGTGGAGGCGGGTGCAAGGGCGCGGTAAGCGTCGCGAATGGCTTTCATGGCCGCCTGCAGGCGCTCTCCATTGGCCTTCAGGGACGCTGCATCCAGGGAGAGGGACCGCGGCAGATCAAGACCGAACGTCTTCACGGCACCATCACCGCTGCTGACACCAACGAAGCCGGGGGACAGACCCAGTCCAGCCAGGGCGTCGCGACCGGTCTCGCCGGCCGTCAGCACAGCCCCCGCCTTGCCGTCGCGGGCGGCGATGGAGAGACGTTGCACACCGGTACGCAGGGCGGTCTGCAGGTCACCCTCGGTCCCGGTCGGGGCACCTTCCGAGGCAACCGTGACCTTCAGGGTGTTGCGCGAGGCCTGCTCGATCTTGCGCGCCAGGGTCTGCAGGGTATCGCGCGCCTCGATGGTCACCGCGATGGACCGGCCACCGTTCGCCGGCGACACATAGAAACGGTCCCCGGGCCTGAGCGAGGTCGCATCGATCAATTTCTTGGAATCGCTTTGCGCGATCTCTCCGTTGGGCAGCCCCAGCCGGTCCAGAACGCTGGCCCCGCCTGCAGCGACCGCCAGCGTCAACGGCGCGGCCTGCTGGCCGTCCCCGGCCCATGTTCGGGTCCACTCCACCGCACCGGTCAGCGGATCGAGGCGGCTCAGATAACCTTCGGTCGGATCCGTGTCCTTGGCCCCCTCGGCGCGATTGCTGACGCCCGTGACCCAGACCTTGCCGCCCTGGACCTTCACATCGGCGGCGGTGTCGTCACCCGCCGTGCCGTAATAGGTCAGCCGATCGGCCGCCGAGGCCGCCAGGTCAGGCTCGATCACGGCTACAAAGGCGTCGGTGCCGCCGGAATGGGCGGTATTCACCGTCCCCACGTCCAGCGCCTGGTTGCGGGTCGTACCGGTCAGGATGACCCGGCCGTCAGACACGGAAATGCCGGCGATCTCGCCGCTGGCCACGCCGAGGTCCCGCGTCGCCGCCAGGGTCGGGGCACCGCCGGCCCCAAGCGTGAATTGGCGTACGATCATGCGACCGTTCTCGACGCCGGCCGAATAGAGATTCGATCCGTCGGTCGTGATCGCCTGGACGCCATCATCGGCCGTTGTGCCGAACTGGGCCATGCCCGCAGCCGTGGCCACCGTCGGGGCCGACGGATAGGCCTGACTCTCGCTGAAGGCCTGGACATAGCCGTCCCAGCCACCGACGGCGCTCCCGCCGGGAATGGCGGACTGGGCGCGGCCGGCGACATAGACGGTTCCGTTGGGACCGAAACCGACCGAGGTCGCCTCGTCAGCGGCCCGCGCACCGCGGCGCTGGGTCCAGAGTTCCGATGCGTTCGCGTCGAACACCGTGACGAAACTGTCGGCCACCGTCGCTACGTCGCCGGTCTTGCCCGGCTCCAGCGCGCCCGTAACCGAACCGGCCACAGCGACCCGGCCGTCGGCATCGATGGCGATCGCGTAGCCGCTGGCGGTCGCGGCCGCGCCCAGGGCCCGGCTGGAGACCAGACGTCCGGCCGAATCGAACTTCATCAGGGCCACATCACGCTCGCCCTTGATCGGCTGGTTGCCCGTGCCGGGTACGACGTCGGCCACGATCCACAACGACCCGTCTGGTCCGGTCGCGCTGGCGCGCACCGTCTCGATCCCGGGCGGCAGGCCGGTCTGGATCGACCGCCCCTCCACCCAGTGAGTGTCGCCGATGCCCGGCTCGGTGACCGCCGGGGCCGTGCCGTCATCGGACTGGAATTTTAGCAACTGGTTGCCGCTGGCCAGACCGGCGGCCTGCACCACATAGACGGCGTCCGAAGTCTGGGCGGCGGTGAACCCCACGGTCTCGGTGGAATCGCCCCGTACCGACAGGGCCCAGCGGTCAGGGCCGGTCGGCAGGGTGACCGTTTTGCCGTTGGCGGTGATGGTCCGGGGTTCCGCCTTGATCTGCTCGCGGCCGATACGGGTGTTGAACCCGGTCGTCTCCAGCTTGCCGTTGATATGTTCCAGCACATTGGTCAGCGTTCGGGGGGTGCTGCCCATGTCAGCCAGATCGATCGGCACCGTGGTCGTCACCCCCAGCTGGCGGATGGTGATGCCGAAGGCTACATCGCCCGAGAAGGCCGCAACCACGCTGTCGGGCGAGCCCTCATGGATCGGACCGGTGATCGAGCTGGAATTGTCGCGTGGAACCCCGCTAGTCGACTTGCTCAGCGAACTGGTGGTGCCCTGGACCAGCCGGACTGCGTTCAAGTCGGTCGCGCTGACATAGGAGCCGACCTCGGTCAGGCCGGAGCTGAAGCGCTTGGCCAGCAGCGCCATTTCCGTGGACCCCACCCCCTTGACGCCGGCGCGGTTGTTTATCGCGTTTAGCGTTTCCAGCCCCTGGTACATGGCGAAAAGCTTGCGATAGTCGGACGATGCGCCCTTCACATCCAGCTGGGCGGCGTTCTCATCGACGATCCGGCGCCCGGCCATGGCCGTACGGACCAGCTCGTCGGGCTTGGGAACATTATAGGCTGCACTCCAGGGCGCGGTCGGCTGGGCCTTGCGGGCAGCCGCCGTCGAGGCGGCACTCGTCGTCGAGGTGCTTGCCCAGTCCGACATGCCGTACAGGCCAAGAAGGTAGCTGTTGTTGATCACCAGAGACTCCCGTCCCCAGTGTGGGCCGATCCCCGCAACAACATCTTAACGGCTCGGGAACGGCAGGTCGCCCGCCACGTTATCCAACAGGATTGGAGTCGTGCCATGCCGGACCTGCGCAACATTCTGCAGTCGATCCTCGCCCTGTACGGGTTCGCCGCGAGCCCTCGCCACAGCCGTCGACCGCCGACCCTTATCGGTCCGCCTGACGCCCGACGTATACGCGGCCTGTCCCGCTCCTGATTACTGGAACAGCGACAGGATGATTTGCGGGGCCTGGTTGGCGATCGACAGGGACTGTGCTCCCAGCTGCTGCTGGACCTGAAGAGCCTGCAATCGCGCGCTTTCCTTGGCTAGGTCTGCATCCACAAGACTGCCGATCCCGGCCTCAAGCGTATCAACCAGCTTGGATACGAACGTCTTGTGCGCCTCGATCTGCTTGGCCTGGGAGCCGAGCTCGCCGAGCGAAGAGTTCAGCGCGATGATTGAACTGTCCAGCTGGGTCAGGGCCGCGGTTGCCCCCGTGGCGGTCAGCAGGCTGTCCGTCAGTGACACCGATAGGATGGACCCGCCCAGGGTCAGATCCTTGGCCCCGAGGGTGACGAAGGATGAGGCGTCGGCATTGGCCAGGAACTGAATCCCCGAAGACAATGCGCCGTTCAGGATATTGCCGCCGTCGAACTCGGCATTCTCGACCGCCGAGGAAATGGCGCGCAACAGGGCCTTGAAGTCGGAATCCAGCAACTGCCGGGACTGACTACCCAGCGAGGTGTCCTTGGCGGCAACCACCTTCTCCTTCAGCTGGTTCAGCAGATCGGAAATGGATTCGCCGGCCGACAGGGCGACATCGGCCACCGCCGTGGCTCGGTCCAGACTCTGCTTGACTGCCCCCAGGGCACCGACATCCGCGCGCTGCCCCTGGGCGATCGCCCAGATCGCGGCATTGTCCTTGGCCCCCTGGACCTTCAGGCCGGTGCTGATCCGGTTCTGCACCTCACCCAACCGCGTATTGGTCTGGGTCAGGTTCTGCAGAGCGATCGCCGCGGCGACATTGGTGTGGACGCTATTCGTCATCCGTCTCGGTTCCCTCAGGATTTCGAGACAGGCTAGAGCCCGATTCGTGTCCTTATGGTTAACGGCTGATAACCACGTCATTTAACCACGCGGATCGCTCCTGCGTGGCCCCCGACCGGATTGTCCTCCGCCCTCAGGCGGACGTATCGATCACGGCCCCGGCCGCATAGTCATCCTGGCTCGTCATCGCGACCACCTGCTCTCTCGGCAACTGGCGGACGACTTCGCCGGTCATTCGGTCGAGGGTTTTGTAGACGAACGACCCCGCGCGGGAGCCTTCCTCGATGACCAGGCGATAGCGGGACGCACGTTCGGCGTCTTGCTGGGCCTTGGATTGGTGGAAGTCTCCACTGGCGGTCGAACCGCTGGTGGCGACAACGACGGGGGGGACGGGACCTATCTTTGCATTGCTGTTCATGACTTCTGCCGGCAGCGTTTCGCTGGCGGCCTCCGGTCGTCAGAGCCCGGCGGATGGTCGGGTGGGGCCGCGTATTGCGACCCCACCCTTCCATTCGGTGTTCCTAGCGGAACAGGCCGAGCAGGATGGAAGTGGACGAGTTGGCGATCGACAGCGCCTGCACACCGAGCTGTTGCTTGGTTTGCAGCGATTGCAGTCGGGCGCTTTCCTTGGCCAGATCGGCATCTACCAGGTTGCCCACGCCGGCTTCCAGGGTGTCCTGGAGCTTGCCGACGAAGGTCAGGTGGGTTCCGAGCGAGTTGGAACCGGTACCCAGCTTGGCCAGCGAGGCACCGACGTTGTCGATCGACGCACTGACCAGGGCCAGCGAAGCCGTGGCGGCACTGGCGGTATCGATCTGATCGGATGCACCCAGGGTGACGACCGAACCGCTCAGGCTCATGTTCTGCGACGACACGGTGATGTTCGAAGTGCCTTCGACATTGGCCAGGGCCGCGAAGCCGCCGGTGCTCGAACCGTCCAGCAAATTGACGCCGTTGAAGGAAGCATTTTCGACGACGGTCGCGATCTGGTCGCGGATCGACTTGAAGTCTTCGTTCAGGGCACTGCGGGCCGAGCTCGTCAGCGATGTATCGGTCGCCGAAAGGGCCTTTTCCTTCAGCTGAACCAGCAGATCGGAAACGGACTCACCCGCGGCCAGGCTGACATCCACGGCCGACTGGCCACGCTGCAGGCTGTCCTTGACGGCGTTCAGGGCACCGATTTCGGCACGTTGCCCCTGGGCGATAGCCCAGACGGCGCCGTTGTCCTTGGCGGATGCGACTTTCTTGCCGGTATTGATGCGGGATTGAACCTGGGTCAGCTCGTTGTTGGTGACCTGGAGGTTCTGCAGGGCGATCATTGCGCCCACGTTGGTGTTCACGCTGTTCATAGCCATGACACGGTCTTCCTTGTTCAAGGTGTCCGGCGCCATTTTAGCTGCCGGGAGCATTCTGCTCGGACCCTTTGACGCAAGGATGGGGCCACGGCGGGCTTTTCGGGCCAGCCCGGAACACGCTGTTTTCGCAATGGTACTTCTGGTTTACCACGCTACAGGCCCGGCAGGTTTTGCCGCTCGGGCCAACGAACCGGCAGAATGTGCCGGGCACCCGGCAGAATGTGCCGCTCTACGGGCCAGTTCCGCCAGTGCTCAGCGTCACCGACCGCGATCCCACGCGGCGCGGCAACTGCCCCGCGTCATATAGCCAATCTCCAGATCGGCTACGGTCGGGACATCAGGCAGACGCGCCAGGGCGCACGGCGTCGTCGCCGCCTCCGGCAGGATCAATCGCGGGGGTTGCGGCGCAGACGGCGGGGGCAAGCCGGCACAGCTCGCGATCATGAGCACGCAGGCGGGCGGCACGGCCCACCGCCAGGGGAAGGTCGGCATCATGGTCGGTTCTCGCTTCGTGAATGGCCGGGGCCGTCAGCCGGGTCACGGCCTCGCTCCGGCGGTGGATCTGTTCGAGGGCCCGGCGCTGTCCGGCCTCGCCCTCAAGCTCAAGCCGTTGGGCGGCCGCAACGGCCTCGGCATCGGCCGCCCGGCTCCGGGCCGCCTCCAGCCGCTTCGCCCCGAGGCCCAGCGGATCCCAGCTCAGGCCCAGCCCGCGCCCCGCCAGGATCAGGGCCACCAGCAAACCGGCCACCATCACGATCCGGCCGGTGACGGTCAGGGCGCGCCACACCATTACGGCGCCGCTCACAGGAACACCTTCCGGTCCAGTTCGAAATGCGGGCCGTCGCGCAGCCTCGGCCAGTCCCCACCCCAGACCAGCGGTGTGTCCAGCCGCATCGCGGCCTGTTTGAAGGCCGCGGCGATCCGCCCGTACAGGGGCCAGTCCCAGCGGACCCGACCGTCGACGATCGCCGCGACATCGACCGCATGGCCGGTCAGATGGCGCGAGTTCAGCGTCCGGCTGGCCCCGGCCTTGACCAGGGCGACCTGCCGCTGCCGCGAGCGCAGCCCCTCGGTGATCATGAAGTCGACCGGGCTGACCACGATGGCCGCCTCGACCACCGTGACCAGGGCGGGATGCACCCCGACCAGCCGCGCCCGCGACCGCATGGACAGGCGGAAGCTCATGGCCGGCCTCCCGCGCCGAGCCTCAGTCGCAGATTGGCCAGCAGGGTCACCAGCTGCTGCGCCGTCGGGGCTACCAGATAGAGGACCAGGGTCAGGGCCAGCAGCCCCATCAGGCTCTCGACCAGACGGGGCAGACTGGCTGCCGGAACACGCGCCAGCGCCCGATCCAGCAACAACCACAGGGCCGCGCTGGCGCTGAACACATAAAGCCGCCGCCACAGCCACCGCCCCTCGGCCAGCGAGACCGGTTCGTGAACCGGGGCGGTCATCGCCCGTCCTCCGGATCGTCGAGTCCGGCGATCGCGCGGTGGCCGTCCAGCCCGGCCTCGATCAGCCACTCCTCAGGCGAGAGCCAGGCCGGGGCGTCCCAGGTCGAGTCATCGAGAAGACCCACCTCCCGCGGCGCGGTGTCGTTTGGAAACGGACGCGCGCTCATCCGACCGCCACCAGCCAGACCACGCCGGGGGCACCGGCCCCGCCGGTCCCCCCGGACGAGAGTCCCGCCCCGCCGCCACCACCGCCTGCGCCGTACAATCCGCCCGCTCCTCCGCTGTAGCCGCCACCAGCAGCCGAAGCGCCGCCCCCGGCCCCGCCGCCCCCGGCCCGGTGCAGGTCCGGCAACGGGTTGTCCGCACCAGCCTCTCCAGCCGCATCCGCCCCCCCGACGCCACCGTCCGCGGTGAGCTCAAGCCAGGCCCCGGCCCCGCCCGCGCCACCGTTCCGCGCAGTGTTCGCGGCATCCAGCCCGCCGCCGGCACCACCCCCGCCCGGACCGTCAGGTCCCGCCGTCGCCTGCCCGGCCTCACCCGGCGCGGAAACTGCCGACCCGCCCCCGGCATTGCCGCCGCTCCATCCGTGACCGCCGGGTCCGCCCGGGCCTGACATGCCGTCGCCGCGCGCGCCACCGGTCCCCGGCATAGCGGTCAGCAGGACCTGCCCATCATCCAGCACCCGGCTGAGGCCACCGTCACCGCCAGCCGCCCCGTCCCCGCCGGCCCCGCCGGTCCCGACCGCGATGTCCAGAGTCCCGCCCAGGGCCGTGACGGGCCATCCGCTCGCATGGGTACCGCCCGCCCCCCCGCCGCCACCGCCGAAGCGCACCGTTCCGCCGGCCCCTGACGCGCCCCCGCCACCGCCCCCGCCACCGGCCACGGCGAAGGCCTCCACAGTCCGGGCCCAGGCCGGGACGTCATAGCTGCCCGCCGCCGGGAACACCGTCACCGCGACCCGCCCGGCCCCGCGCGGGAAGGTCACCCGTCCGCTGGCGGCATCCACCGCAAAGGCCTCGACCCAGCCGCCGCCGTCCGCGCTGACCTTCAGCCGCAGATCGTCGTCGCCGATCAGCCCCAGCTCGGCTCGCCCGCCCCAGCCGCTCTGGAACAGCAGCGACAGCACGTCGCCCGGCCCCTCCTTGTTGAGCGTCAGCCGCAGGTCGCCGTCACCGCCCGCGCCGGTCTCCAGCGCGGTCCACAGTCCCTTGTTGACCCGGGCCACGAACGGATTGCCGGCATCGGCAGTAGCGTTGAGGCCCAGCCGCGCCAGCTCCTGCACCGCCCCCAGGCGCGCGCCCAGCGACACCCAGTCGCCGCCCGCCCGAACGAAGACCGCCGCCTCGTCCACCACGACCGCCAGCGTGCCCTCCGGTACCGGGACGATAGTCCAGCTCCCGGCCTCGGCCCGGACCAGCTCACCGGCCGCCGCCGGTCCCCAGGCCGTGCCGGTCGCTCCTTCCGGCAGGATGTAGAGGTCTCCGTCCGCCGGCACCTCCGGCTGGTCCGTGCGGCTGCGACTGACCACCGCCGGCTGGACCAGGGCATCCAGCCGCGTCAGGGCCTCGTTCAGGGTGACGTGTTTCTGCATCTGGCCCGCAGCCAGATAGGGCAGGCCCAGCCGGGCGCTGGCGTCGTCGCTCATGACTATCTCCGTATCGAGTTCGGAGATCAGTCTGGGGCAGCCGCAGACCCCGGGGGGAAATCGACCCCACCCCGACAGTCATACCTTTGAACGGACAGGGGTTTGTGTAGCGACGAAACGCGGATTCAGGCGCAAAATCTCGCAGAAATCGTGCGGGTCTTCCGGCTCAGAGCTGCTGCATCTGGCCCGAGGCGACGACCGGACCGTCCGGTCGGGCGGCACCCGGCGTATGACCCGGTGTCTCCATCGACACGGCGACGGAAACGGCCTGCCCGGCCATGCCCGACAGGGCTCCGGTCAGATTGTGGCGCGAGGTGTTGGTACCGTCGATCGCCCCGACCAGCTGGACCCCGCCCTCGGGCATGACCAGCCACAGGTGCGGAACCCGCGTATCCCCGGCCATCTCGTGGGTCGGAGCCAGATAGAGCGCCCCGGTGACACTGTCGTAGGCGATGGTCATGGCCGAAATGCCGTTGTCCAGCGACAGGGTGGCCACCCGCATCACGCCCGACTCCGCCGGCGCGCTCACCACCACCGGGGCGGGGGCCGGCTGCATCAGCAGGATCGCCATGGCGGCGACACTGGCCGCCAGCAGCCCGGTCGAGCCGACGGCCCAGCGCCGCCAGAAGGTCAGCCGTGCATTATCATTGGCCGGAGTCGCGATCCCGGCGGCGATGCGCGGCCATACGCCCTGTGACGGCTCCACCGGGGCGATATCCGCCGCGAAGATCGCCAGATGCGCGTTCCAGGCCTCGACCTCGACGGCAAAGGCCGGATCATTGGCCTCGCGCAGGCGCGCCTCGGCCTCGGCCTCGGGCGACAGCACCCGCAGGGCCAGTTCGCCGGCCAAAGCCTCGTCTTCATTGATGTCGGTCGGTTCGGTCATTGTTCCAAACAGGTCCTCAGCCGCAGAAGCCCCCGTCGAATCCAGCTCTTCATCGTCCCCAGCGGCACATTCTCGCGCGTCGCCAGACTGTCATAGGTCGCCCCCTCCATGAAGGCGGTCCGGATCACGCCGCCGACCTTTTCGTCCAGCTGATCAAGACAGCCATGCAGCCGGCGTGCGTCATCGTCCCGTTCGATCGTCTCGGACGGCAAAACGGCGTCATCAACGATCTCATTGGCCGCATCGACCGGAGTCGATTTGCGGAATTTGGCGGTGGCGCGCAGCCGGTCGATCGCGCGGTTGCGGGCGATCGTCACCAGCCAGGTGATCGGACTGGCGCGCGAAGCGTCGAAGCTCCCGGCCTTTTTCCAAACGGTCAGATAGGTTTCCTGCAAGACATCCTCGGCGATCTGTCGATCAGCCAAGATACGCAGGCAAACGCCCAACAGTTTCGCGGATGTGGCCAGATAGACCGTCCGGAATGCCGCACGGTCGCCCTGCCCGGTCATTCCAAGCGCATAGGCCAGTTGGTCGCGGGTCAGCAGTGTCGTCATCAGGGGCCCGGAATCGGTTGCATTTCAACTAGGCGGGCACGAGACCCGCCCGTCAAGCCAAGCCCGTGCTCAGTCGTGCAGATAGATGATCCGCCGCGCCTTCGGGTTTGCCCGCATGGCCGCCAGATGCTGCTCGTCAGCACCGGACGCCCTGGCCTCGCGCTGATTGGCCTCGACCCAGTGGGTGCTCTCGATGTGCTTTTGCAGGGCATTGGCCGCCATCAGTTGGCCGGGGAAGAAGGTGTCGACCACATCCCCGGCGATCGGAAAGGTTCCGGCGGCCGTATCCACAGCCATATAGGCCGCCATCCGGGCCAGGGTCGCCGCATCCGCCTGCGCCCGCAGACCCTGCAGCAACAGCCAGCCGCCGGTCGCCACCGTATAGACAGTCCCGACCACCGGAACCCAGGTCAGCAGGGCGTCCAGGCCCAGGCCGAAGGGGCCGATGCCGATGACCCGGTCCGAGAGCTTCTTGACGCCCTCGACATTCGTCCAGATCTTTTCGATATCCCCGATGGTACGTCTGGCCATTCAATTCTCTTTCCATTCGAGACCGTGACAGGACATCCCGACCAGTGTTCACCGAGAATGGCAAGTCCGGGCTTTCCCGCTGGAAGCGTCTCATTCCGCTGATGATCAGCGCGCCGGCGGGCATTTTGTTGCTGATCGCCATCGCGGCCCTGAGCGGCATCGGCCACCGCTGGGTCGATCTGCTGGCCCAGTTCGTGGCCCCGGCCCTCGGAGTGGCGATTGTGCTGGCCGTGCTGGCCCTGCCGGTGCGTCAGCGTCTGGCCACGACGGCCTATGCCGGCGCCGCACTGGTCCTGCTGATCGCCGTCTGGCCGCAGTGGATGCCGGCCCGCAACCTCGCCCGCCCCGATGCGTCCGTGGTCCGGCTGTATTCCGCCAACCTGTGGGCCCGCAACACCGAGGTCGACAGCATTACCCGCTCCATTGCCGACGCCGACGCCGACATCGTCATCCTGATCGAACTGGGCGATGCGCCCGCCGCCCGCCTCGATCAGGTTCTGGCCGGCTATCCGCACCGCGTCGTGACACCGCGCATCGACCGCTACGGCGGGGCCGCCCGCTCCGTCATCGCCTCCCGCTTCCCTCTGACCGCCGTGGCAGATGTCGCCGACGGCCTGCACGACGTCACCGCCGTGGCGCAGACCCCGCTGGGGCCAGTGAACGTGATCGGGGTGCACCTGACCCGCCCCTGGCCCTTCCAGTACCAATGGGGCCAGATCAGTCAGGTCCAGGCCCTGGCCGCCGTCCGTGCCGGCCTGAGCGGACCGGTGATCGCCGCCGGGGATTTCAACAGCGTCTCGACCGCCCGCATCGGCCGTCAGGTCCAGACTGAAGCCGGCCTCAGCCCGGCCGCCGGCTGGCCCGGCACCTGGCCGTCCTTCGCCCCGTCGCTCGTCGGCCTGACCATCGACCAGGTCTATCGCTCGCCGGACCTGGCCTTCGTCAGTCGGCGTCTGGGCCGCCCCACCGGATCGGATCACCGCCCGGTCATCACCGAATTCACCCTGGCGGCGGACTGAACGACGGGTCCAGCAGGGCCCGCAGCCGCGCCTCGTGGCCGTCAGCCGGAAAATCATCGGCGATCCAGCCGGCTTCAAACGCCTTCAGCAGCCGCCCCGTCTCGGGTCCGGGGGCCACGCCCAACCGCGCCAGATCCCGCCCGCCGACCGGCAGGACCGGCGGCGTCCAGCTGGAAACGAGGGCCGCCAGTCGACCGTCATCGACCCCGGCGCTGGACAGCCCCGCCCGCTGACGCATCAGCGCATCCTCCACCGCCCGCGCGCCCAGCTGATACACGGCAGCCCGTGCCGCCGGGTCACTCATGTCCAGACGCACGAGCGCCGCAGCCTCGGCCCCGGCTACCAGCCGGTCCCGCACGGCGTTCGACAGCCGCAGGGCCGCCGCCAGCGCGCGCAGGGCTTCCGCGTCGGCCGGCAGCAGGGCCGCGAGGCGCAGGACGGGGTCCCGTGTCAGATCGCACATCCGCTGGAACAGGGTCCCCGCCACGGCCTCAGGCAGAATCCGGGCCAGCACGCCGGTCGCGGCCATGGCCTGAACGGCACGGCGCGGGTCCGGGGCGGCCAGCAGCTTCATCAGCTCCTTGGACACCCGTTCCGCCGACAGCCGGACCAGACCCTCGACCTCGGCCGCACAGGCCGCCATCGCCGCCGTATCCGGCACGTCGCGTCCGTACCAGGCGTAGAATCGGAAGAAGCGCAGGATGCGCAGATAGTCCTCGCGGATTCGCGTCACCGGATCACCGACGAAGATGACCCGTCCGGCCAGGGCGTCCTCGACCCCCTCACCCGTCGGGTCATAGATCCGGCCGGTCAGGTCCGCGTACAGGGCGTTCAGGCGGAAATCGCGCCGCGCCGCGTCTTCGCTCCAATCGTCGGTGAAGGCGACCGTGGCCTTGCGTCCGTCGGTGGTGACGTCGCGGCGCAGGGTGGTGATCTCATAGGGTTTGTGCCCCGACACCGCCGTCACCGTGCCATGGGCCAGACCCGTCGGCACCGCCTTCAGCCCGGCCTTGCGGATCGCCGTAAAGGCCGCCTCCGGCTCCAGGGTCGTGGCGATGTCGATGTCGTCAACGGCCTGCCCCAGCAGGGCATTACGCACACTGCCGCCGACGAACCGGGCGCAGTCGGGACCGCCGGCCGCCTCCAGCGCCGCGAACACCGCCTGCGTCGCCGCGCTGGTCAGCCAGTCCTGATCGCCCAGCCGTGCGGTCATGCGGCGTCCTCCGCCGTCGCCACGGCAGGCTCCGGCTCATCGCCGTACAGCCGGGTCCGCAGGGCCCGGACGATCCCCGCCGTCACCCCCCAGATATAGCGTTCCTCCCACGGCATGGCCCAGAACCAGCGCCGCGGCTCGCCTTCGCGATCATAGAAGTCCTGACGGTGGTTCAACCGGTCCATCAGAAAGTCCCACGGCACCTCGAACAGTTCCGCCACCTCGTCCGGGGCGGCCGTTACCTCGGGCGGGGCCCTCAGCCAGCCGACCACCGGCGTCACCAGAAACCCCGTGCCGGTCTCATAGGCATCCCCCAGCCCCAGCACCTCGACGGTGTCGGGGGCCAGGGCGACCTCCTCCCAGGCTTCGCGCAGGGCGGCCACGCTGGCGGTCTCACCGGGATCCAGCCGCCCGCCGGGAAAGGCGATCTGTCCCGGATGACTCGACAACTGGTCCGATCGGCGGGTCAGCAGCACGGTCGCCCCGTCCGGACGCGCGATCACCGGCACAAGCACGGCTGCCGCCTTCAGCGCGCGCGCCGGGCGGCTTTCCTCCGGGTTCAGATCGAAATCCGATCGACCCGCCGTCCGGTCGGGCATCCAGCCGGCTACCGGCTCGAGCCGTTCGCTCAGACGCTGCTTCAGGGACGACAGGCTCATTCGACGCCGGCCCCGACCGGTCCCAGAGCAAAGGCCTCGCCCCCGCTGTGAACCACCAGCCGCCCGCCCTCGACCACCGCCGTCTCGACCAGATCATAGAAGATCGACCGCACGATCCGGGCCCACAGGTCGCCGCGCACATGCACGCGCGGCGCGGGTTCGCCCGTCACAGGGTCGGTCTCGATCACGATCGGATGATCAGTGCCCGCCTCGACCGTATCACCGACGTCGGTGGTGAACGTCAGACGCTCGCCGTCCCGCGCCAGCGTCACCGCCCGGAACGGCAGGTCCTCGACCGTGATCTTCAGCTTCTCGACCGGCGTGACCAGATGATAGCCGTCCGGATCCTTGCGCAGCACGGTCGAGAACAGCCGCACCAGTTCGGCCCGGCCGATCGGCGAGCCCTCATGCATCCATACGCCGTCAGCGCGGATGACGATGTCGATGTCGCCGCAATGCTCCGGGTGCCACAGGTGCACCGGCGGCAGCCCGCGCCCCGGTGCCTGTTTCGCGGCCCCGGCCACGGCAGCCAGTCCTCCGGTCTCTGTCTTCGGGCGTTCGCTCATGATGCAGACTTAGGCGCGCCCGGCCTCGCGGAAAAGGCGTCTCAGCCGATCGGTCGCACCGGACCACTCACCGACGCGGTCGCCAGCGGCAGCCACAGCAGCCGACGCCGGTCGACTGGTCCCGGCAGATCAACGTCCGGCGACGCCACAAAGCCGAAGCGCGAAAAATAGGACGAGTCCCCGACGAGCAGCACGCCTGACGCCCCCACGGCCCGGGCATGGTCGACACAGGCGGCGACCAGATCGGCCCCCAGCCCGGCCCGGCGACTGCCGGCCTCGACCGCGATCGGTCCCAGGAACAGGGCCGGCGTCCCACCGATTTCGATCGGCCACAGCCGCACCGAGCCGATGACCCGATTGTCCTCCCGGGCCACGAAACCGACCACCGCCACCGCCTGTTCGCGCAGCCGCTCCGCCGTCTTGGCGAACCGGCCGGGCCCGAAAGCAGCCAGCACCACGGCCTCGACCGCCGCCGCGTCCGCGTCGGTTTCGGCGTCGATGCGCACGGTGGGTTCAAGGGCGGCGGAATGGGTCATGGGCGGGCGCTGATAGGGCCACGGCCCGACCAGATCAACCGGCTTTGGAGAAATCCGGTGCCCGCTTCTGGCTGAAGGCCATAAAGGCCTCCATCGCCTCGGGGCTGCGCATCTGGCTACCGAAGGCTTCGCCCTCGCGCTGCATCAGGGCCCACAGGTGTTCCGCATCCCGCATCAACTGCTTGGTCTTGCGGATCGAATTGGGCGCACGAAGGGCCAGCTTTGCAGCCAGTTCGCTCGCGGTGGCGTCGACCTGCTCTACCGGGACCGCCCGGTTGGCCAGACCCCAGGCCATGGCCGTACGCCCGTCGATGGCCTCGCCCAGGGCGAACATCTCAAAGGCGCGCTGGTGGCCGATCGCCGCCGGCAGCAGCATCGATGACGCCGCCTCCGGCGCAAGGGCCAGGTTGATAAAGGGGGCGGACAACAGGGCGTTCTCGGCCACCACTACCATGTCGCAATGCAGCAGCAGCGTCAGGCCGATGCCGACCGCCCGGCCCTGCACCGCGGCCACCGCCGGCTTGTCGAGGTCCGCCAGCGCCTTCAGGAAGCGGAACACCGGCATGTCCGTGGCCTGCGCCCCCTGCGAGCCCAGGGCGATGAAGTCGGCGATGTCATTGCCCGCCGAAAAACTGTCGCCCTCGCCCCGGAACAGCAGGACCCGCACCGCATCGTCCGTGCGCGCCCGTTCGGTCGCCTCGGCCAGGACCGAATACATCGCCTGGGTGATGGCGTTCTTCTTCTCGGGGCGGGCCAGGGTGACGGTCAGGACGCCGCCGTCGAGGGTGGTCAGGATGTGATCGGTCACGTCAGGTCTCGCTGCTTGAGGTCGTTGTCCACCAGTCCACGCCATCGGCGTCACGGGCAACCTGCGCCCGGCCGTGACGAACCAGATAGTTGAGATGCGCCAGGCTTTCGCCGGTCGCCATGCCCAGCAGCCCGTCGTCGATGGTGCGGGCGAACAGGGCGGAAAACACATCCACGGCGCGGCAGGGCCTGGCCAGGGTCCGCTCCAGCCGCGTCAGCCCGGTCTCGTGGCCGCGGATCAGGGCGTCAAGCCGGGTCTGCACCCCGGTAAACGGCTCGCCGTGCGACGGCAGCACCAGTGACCCTTCGGGGAATACGGTCTTCATCCGCTTCAGCGATACCAGCCAGTCGCCCAGGGGGTCGGCGGCGGGTTCGGTCGGCCAGACGGCCACGATCGACGAGATGCGCGGCAGAATCTGGTCCCCGCCCAGCACCACGTCGTCGGACTCGCGCCACAGACAGGCGTGCTCCGGACTGTGGCCCTCGCCGATGACAACCCGCCAGGCCCCGTCGCCGATGGTCAGGACCTCGCCCTCAGCCATCCGGGTGAAGGCTGTCGGCAGCGGACGAACCGCCTTGCCGAAGCCGCCAAAATGCTTGCGATAGCCGGCGATCTGGTCCGCGTTCCAGCCCGCAGCCCGATAGAAGACCGCCCCGTCCTCAGGAGCCGGCTGACCCGTGTCGGCGATCAGCATCCGCGCCATCACATATTCCAGCCGCGTCATCAGCAGCGGGACGTCGAACCGCTCGCACAGCCAGCCGGCCAGGCCGATATGGTCCGGATGCATATGGGTGCAGATGACCCGTTTGACCGGTCGCCCGCCCAGCGGCCCGGCCAGGGCCGCCTCCCATCCTGCGATCGAGTCCGGCGTATTCAGGCCGGTATCAACCAGGGTCCAGCCGTCGCCGTCCTCCAGCGCATAGACGTTGATGTGGTTCAGCGACATCGGCAGCGGCAGGCGCAGCCACAGGACACCGGGAGCCACGGTGACAGCCTCGCCGGTTCCGGGCAGAGTCGGAAAGGGATAGGTCAGGCCACGGTTGCCACCCCGGACCTGCCGCTCGTCCGGGAGGACCACGCCATCCGCCAATGAAAGTCTCCTTTGAAAACTTTGCCACCATGCCCCGGTGTGACGCCGGGGTCCAGAGGCGGCCCGGCACCGCGAACAGACTCCCCGGGTTGGATTTGGCGAAATCGGGATCACAACTCCGTCCCGCCCCTGCCTTGACCCCGCCTCAGACGGACGCCAAGGCTGACAGATAAAAGTCTCTCCAGGAGTTGATTGGTGTCCAATAGCAAATTCATCGCCGCCATCGGAGGTGCGATCGCGCTCGTGATGGCCATCGGCCATCCCGCCGCCGCCCGGGAGCTGTCCGGAGCCCGTTCGGCCGCGGCCGACAGCGTCCAGAGCGATAATCGCGCAGCCGGCCGCTCGCGGCAGGCCCCCGCCCCGACCCCCGAGGAAATCATCGCCGGTGCCCAGGCCACGGCGGTCGCCGCCGGCCTTGACTGCCAGGTCACCGAGGCGATCGCCCTGGGCCGGACCGCTAACCAGGAAGCCGTCTATGAGGCCGTCTGCGCCACCGGACCCGGCTATCTGCTCGTCAACTCGACGCCGCCGCTGGCCGGTGACTGTGTCCTGCTGACCAGCCAGGCCGTGACGTTGCGCGAACAGGATCCTGCCGCCGACGTCGGCCAGCAGTGCACCATCCCGGCGAACCTCGACATCAAGGCCGTTATCGGGGGCTATGCCCGCGAGGCCGGTCTCAACTGCACCGTCGACGAGGCGCTCGCGATCGGCCGCAACGACGCCGGCAACCTTCTGTATGAAGTGGGCTGCCAGAACGAGGACGGTTACTGGCTCGAGAAGACCGCTTCCGGCTGGAACACCACTGCCTGCTGGGAAATCGTCAACCAGACGAAGGCCTGCCGCTTCAGTACCGTCGCGGAGTCCAACAGTGCCTGGAAGACCGTTCTGGCCGACACCCCCGCAGCCGCCTGCGACGTCCAGCAGACCCGCCTCATGGGCATCGATGCCAACCAACTGAAGATCTATGAAATCAAATGCACCTCGGGCGAGGGCTTCCTGGCCCGTGTCGGCGCTGACCGTCGCGCCCAGCGCATTCACACCTGCGCCGAGGCCATCAACATCGGCGGCGGCTGCCAGATCGGCGTGACCCCGGCCGCGACGACCGAGGACGCCCCTGCGGCGGCCGCGCCCAGCACGTAAAAAGTGCGGCCAGGGCCGGTCCGGCGGGCGCTCGCGCCTTGCCGGACCGGCCGACGCCGCCTAGCGTCCCGGCCATGCGCATCGCCACCTGGAACGTCAATTCCGTCAACGCCCGCCTGCCCACCGTGCTGGAATGGCTCGAGGCGGCCAAACCCGACGTCGCCTGCCTGCAGGAAATCAAATGCGTCGACGAGAAATTTCCGCGCGAACCGTTTGAGAGCCTCGGCTACAACGTCGAGACCCACGGGCAGAAATCCTACAACGGCGTTGCCCTGCTCTCGAAATACCCGCTGTCCGACATCCGCCGCGGCCTGCCCGGCGACGATACTGACGACCAGGCCCGCTATATCGAGGCCCTGGTCGAATCGCCCCGCCCGGTCCGCGTCGGTGGCCTCTACCTGCCCAACGGCAACCCGCTCGGCACCGGGAAATTCACCTACAAGCTCGACTGGTTCGCCCGGCTCAAGGCCCATGCCCGCGAGCTGCTGAAGCTTGAGGAATCCCTGGCCCTGTGCGGCGACTACAATGTCATCCCCACACCGCAAGACGCCCGCAACCCCGAGGCCTGGACCGACGACGCCCTGTTCCAGCCCGAAAGCCGCGCCGCCCTGCGCGCCCTGAAATTCCTCGGCCTCTCCGACGCCCACGACCTCGGCAACGAACCGGCCGGCACCTACAGCTTCTGGGACTATCAGGCCGGGGCCTGGCAGCGGAATCACGGCATCCGCATCGATTTCGCCCTGCTCTCGCCCCAGGCCGCCGACCGCTTTCGCGCCATCGAGACCCATCGTGATGCCCGCGACATGGACAAGCCCAGCGACCACGTTCCGGTGGTGGTCGAGCTGGAGGACTGAGCCGTGGCCGATACGCTCCGGATCATCCTGCTGCTCGCCCTCGCCACGGCGGCCCTGACCACCGGCGTCCTCGCCCTGGTGTGGTGGATGGAGCCGGGCCGTCGCCTCGGCAGGGCCCTGCTCAAATCTCTCGGCGTCGTGCCCGAGGCCGAAGCCCTGTCGCCCGGCGAGGGCCGCGCCGCCGGCCTGGATTTCGACGGGGCCCAGATCGCCGTCCTGTGGAATCGCGGAGCCGACGGTCTGGTCTATGGCTTTGACGAGATCGAGGGCGGCGAGGTCATCGTCGACGGCCATGTCGTGGCCCGCATCCGCCGCGGCGAGGTCCGCAAGACGCTGGACGTGATGGCCCCCGATGCCGAGACCGTGGTGCTGCGCCTGCTGTTCTCCGACGCCCGCAATCCCGAGTTTGAGCTGTCGCTGTGGAACGCCACACTGGCGGTCCAGACCGGCTCCCCGGCCGAGGCCATGCGGTTGGGCCGACGCTGGCTGTCGCACCTCGACGCCCTGCTGAAGGCCTGATCGCACCGGCGGCCCTTCCGGTCCGGTCGAGGGGGCGCTAGAACCCCGCATCCCGTTTGTCCCGAGTTCCTGAGGAGCCCGCCGTGGCCCGCCTTTTCGACGCCTATATCATCGCTGACTGGACCGCCGCCGAAGGCAAGAAGCTGGGCGATCAGTCGATCTGGATCGGCGTGGCCAAGCGCGACGTGCGCTTCCGCCTGTACAGCGAGACCCACAATGCCGCGACCCGGGCCGAGGGCGAGAAGCTGCTCGCCTCCCTGCTGGCCGACCACCGCAAGCGTGGTGACCGGGTGCTGGTCGGATTCGACTTCAACCTCGGCTTCCCGACAGGCACGGCCGAACGGCTGAAGCTGACCGGCACGCCCTGGGCGGCGATGTGGAAATTCCTCGCCGCCAACGTCGTCGACAAGGCCGACAACACCAACAACCGCTATCAGGTGGCGGCCAAGATCAACCGGCTGATGACCGATCAGGCCTGGCCGATGTGGGGCGCGCCCGCCTCGCAGGCCCAGCGCTGGCTGACCACGACCAAGCCGCCCGCAGGGTCCTCGGCCGACATCCCCGAACACCGCGCCACCGAGATCGCCGCCCGCCGCGGCAAGCTGCAGCCCAAGGCCGTGTGGCAGATGCACGGGGCCGGGGCCGTCGGCGGCCTGACCCTGGTCGGTATTCCGATGGTGCGGCGTCTGGTCGAGGCCCTCGGCACCGCCGCCGCCGTCTGGCCGTTCGGCACCGGCTGGCGCGAACTGACCGCTGACGACGTCGAGCCGCTGTCGACCCTGGTGGTCGAGGTCTGGCCGGCCCTGTTCGAGGCCACGCCCGTTCCCGGCGAGTTCAAGGAACAGGTTCAGGTCCGCACCGCCGCCGAGGCCTTTGCCAAAATGGACGACAAGGGCGACCTCGCCCGCGCCTTCGCCCCGCCCAAGGGCACCGACGCAGCCATGATCGCCCAGGTCGAGACCGAAGAAGGCTGGATCCTGGGGGCCTGAGCCCCCTTCACCCTTAGCGCTGCGCCGCTGTCGTGGCCGGTGGCGTTGCGACCGCCGCCGGTGCCGCCCGGGCGCTGACCCGCCACACCGCATTGCCGACATCGTCGGCGATCAGCAGCGCGCCGGTGCGGTCAAAGGCCACGCCGACCGGCCGTCCGCGCGTATGGTTGTCGGCATCCAGGAAGCCGCCGACGAACGTCTCGACCTTGCCGGCCGGGCGACCGCTGGCGAAGGGCACGAAAGCGACCTGATAGCCGCTCGGCACCGTGCGGTCCCAGCTGCCGTGTTCACCGATGAAGGCCCCGCCCGCGTATCGGGCCGGGAAGCTCGCCCCGGTGTTGAAGGCCAGGCCCAGAGGCGCGACGTGCGAGCCCAGCGAATAATCGGGCGCGATGGCCTTGGCCACCATGTCTGGGCGGCGCGGTGCGACGCGGACATCGACATGGTCCCCGTAATAGCTCCACGGCCAGCCGTAGAAGGCCCCATCCTGCACCGAAGTCATATAGTCGGGCACCAGATTGTTGCCCAGTTCATCGCGCTCGTTGATCACGGCCCACAGCTTGCCGCTGACCGGCTCGAAGGTCAGGCCGTTGGGGTTACGCAGTCCGGTGGCATAGGGCCGGGTCGCGCCTGTGGCGACATCGACCTCCCAGATCCGGGCCCGGTCCTGTTCGGCGATGATGCCGCGCTCGACGATATTACTGTTGGAGCCGATGCCCACATACAGCTTCGTCCCGTCCGGGCTCGCTGTCAGGCTCTTGGTCCAATGGTGGTTGATCTCGCCGGCCGGCAGGTCGGTCAGCACCGTGCCCGGACCGGTCAGCCGCGTCTGGCCGGGGGTGAAGGCGTAGCGCATGATCCTGTCGGTCTCGGCGACATAGAGGGCGTCGCCCACCTGCACGATGCCGAACGGCGAGTGCAGATTGTCGATCAGCACGATCTGCTGCTCGGCGCGGCCGTCTCCGTTGGCGTCCCGCAGCAGAACGACCCGGTTGCCTGCCTTGACCGGACTGTGCGCCCGTCCCTTGACGATGCCGTAGATCAGGTCCTTGGGCCGGGTCACCGGCTCGCCGCCCGGACCGCCGCCCTCAACAGCCAGCACATCCCCGTTGGCCAGGGCCACCACATTGCGCGGCCCCTTCATGTCAGTGCCCAGGGCGGTGATGGTGAAACCCGCCGGGACCGTCGGCGCCTCGCCATCCTTCCACCCGACCGGGGTGGTGATGTTCATCGGCGGAAACAGAAACTGCTGCGCCGCCGGTAGCTGAGGGTTGGCCCCCTGCTGCTGTTCCGGCGGAAAGGCCGGCTTGCTGCAGGCCCCGAGGGCCAGCACGACGCCCAGCGCCGTCAGGGTTGAGACGCGGATCATGACCGGCCTCCCTCGGCACGACGAACAGCAATCTGGCCCAGCACCCCGCTGAGGATCATCAGCAGGACGGTGACCACCGACAGGGTCAGGCCCGTCGGCACCACCGAGGTCCAGCCGTCCCGCGCATGAACGAAATTATTCACCAGGGCGACGGCCAGCACGCCCACGCTGACACCCAGTTGCGCCCAGACGAATGCGGTGCGCGCGTATCTGTCGGCCAGGAACAGATCAATCAGCCCCAGCAGAAAGGCGATCCCGCCCGTGAGCATGCCGAAGGCCAGCAGCCAGGCCGAAAAATTGGCCCACTGGATCACCGCCGTTTGGGCATAGGTGATGTCCGTCAGCAGCGCCCCGGTAAAACAGGCAATCGGAAACGGCATCAGCAAGGCGCGCAGGGACACCCCCGCGATGGCCACGCGTGGCTGGATAGCTTGATCTGTCATTGAATTTCCCACTGCATCGTCGTCGCTCCCGCGATCGAACCGTCAGGCAGGGGAAACACATGGGACGGGCAACGGTTGCGAGCGAAGGGCGACAGCGGGTTCGAACGCGGCGGGTTGATAGGGATCAACGCAAGGCACCGCTCTATCGAGCGGGTCGTCGTCGGCGGGCCGTCAGACCCGGCCTGACTTGCCTCGCAACCACATCGTGGCCCGCGCGTATCCCCTGTCTATCGAGGAAACCTGCCTATCGAGGAAAGAAGAATTCATGCCCGATGACATCGTCGACACTTTGCCGGACCTGACCATAAATCCTGATGTCGCGATCGAGATCCTGCTCAAGGCGCGTCTGTTCGACGTCAAGGTCGAGCAGACCGATCCGGACAGCGGGTCCAATCCCAGCGACGACGACAGCGTCGATGCGCTGGAATTCGGCGCTTCGGACGACACCCGCCATGAGCTCGTCTCGGCGATCAGCGACCTCAACGATGACGAGCAGCGGGACCTGATCGCCCTCGTCCTTCTGGGGCGTGGCGATTTCACGCTGGACGAATGGTCCGAGGCGCGGCGGGCAGCGGGCGATATCGGCCGGGCCCGGACGCCTCGCTACATCGCTGAAATTCCGAGGGTGAGCGACTACCTCGAAGAGGGACTCTCCCGGTTCAACCGGACGGTCGCAGACTATCTCGACCGTCACTGAATTCCTGAGGAGAACCGATCCCATGACGAAGACCCAGACACCAAACCCTCCTAAGCCCGGCACACCGGGATATGGTCGCGATAGCGAACTGGAGACGGATCGCGGCACACAGCGGCCGGCGTCGGCCGATCTGGACAGCACCGAGGCGAAGGCCGATCGGGAGCCAATCCTCGGTCCGGGACTTGACCCCGACCTCAAACCGGGCACCCGGAGGCCCTGACGGTTCGCGCGCCGGACTCAGCGCTCGCCGGACCGTTCCTATCCGATCAGCACCTTGGCCGCCGCCCGGGCCTCGTCGGTGATGGTCGCCCCGGCCAGCATGCGGGCGATCTCTTCCTGACGGGTGGCGGGATCGAGGGTGTCGATCGTCGTGGTCGTGACCCCGTTTGTGTCGGCCTTGCGCACCTTCCAGTGGGCGTGACCGCGCGCCGCCACCTGCGGACTGTGGGTGACCACCAGCACCTGGGCCCCGGTCGACAGCCGCTTCAGCCGCTGGCCCACGGCCTCGGCCACGGCCCCGCCGACACCCTGGTCGACCTCGTCAAAGATCATCACCGGCTGTCGCTGGTCGGCGCGGCTGGCCAGGGCCGCCTTCATCGCCAGGGCGAACCGCGCCAGCTCACCGCCCGAGGCGATCGCATCCAGCGGCCCGAACGGAGTCCCGGCATTGGTGGCGATCTGGAAACGCACGGTCTCGAGGCCGTGCGGCCCGCGACGCCCCTCGGCTACCGGCTCGAAATCGACCCGGAATTGCGCCCGGTCCAGCTTCAGCGGGCCCAGTTCCCCCATCACCGCCGCCGACAGCCGCTCACCCGCTGCCTCACGCGCCGAGCACAGGAAGGCGGCGGCCACGTCATAGGCCTCCCGCGCCACCGATGTGGCCCGTTCCGCCTCGGTCAGGGCCTCGGCCCCATCTTCAATCAGCCGCAGCTGGTCACGGAACCGGCCGCGCAGGACCGGAAGCATCTCCACACTGGTGTTCAATTTGCGGGCCGCCGCGCGCAGGGCGAAGAGCCGCTCCTCGGCCTTGTCCAGCCGCCCGGGCTCAAAATCAAAGGCCGCCGCCGCCGCATCGACCTCGGCGATCGCCTCGACCGCCTCCACCAGCGTCCGGTCGATGGCTTCGGCCGCGGCCAGCAGCCGGGCGATGACGGGATGATCCTCCTCCGCCCCGGCCTGCAGGGCCCGCTGGCGCGCGTGTTCGACCGCGCGCAGGGCCGACGACAACTTCTGGCTCAGCTTGTCGCCGCCCAGCGCCGTCCGCGCATCGGACAGGTCCGCCAGCGCCTTCTCGGCCGCCCCCAGAATGGCCCGCTCGCCAGCCAGTTCGGTTTCCTCCTCGGCGCGCGGGTCCAGCGCATCGAGGTCGGCCAGGTTCAGGGCCAGATCCTCGGCATGGGCCGCGGCCTCGGCGGCGGCGGCGCGCAACTCGGCCAGCCGGGTCGTCGCCGCCTTGAGCGTCTCGGCCGCCCGCGCCACATCGGCCAGCTGCGGCGACAGGCCGCCATAGGTGTCCAGCAGGGCGCGATGGGTCTTCCAGTCCAGCAGGCCGACAGTCTCATGCTGGCCATGGACCTCGACCAGGGCCTGGCCGATCTCGCGCAGGGCCGTGACTCCGGCGGGCTGGTCATTAATGAAGGCGCGGCTACGGCCGTCGGTCGACAGGATACGGCGCAGGATCAGCTCTTCGCCGGCCGCCACCTCGAAGCCGCGCTCGGCAATCAGGGCGATCAGCTCGGGATCGTCTGGGGCCGAGAACACGGCGGTGGCCACGGCCTGTTTGGCCCCCTCGCGCACCAGACCTGCATCGCCACGCCCGCCCAGGGCAAGGCCCAGGGCGTCGAGGATGATCGACTTGCCCGCCCCGGTCTCACCGGTCAGCACGGTCAGGCCCGCCTCCACCTCGAGGTGGAGCGCGTCGATCAGGACGATGTCGCGAATGGTCAGGGCGGTCAGCATGGCGGGATGATTCGTGGCTTTCCCCATACTAGAGCGAAATCGGTTGAGTTGGACGACGTCCAACTCGGCTCAGATTTCGCTCCAGTATAAACACTGGACCATTTTTTGGCTTCAGGTCGGTTCGACGTGAAACAAAAATGGTCTAGCCACGAAAGCCCGCGGCCGGACGTCCCAAGACCGGCCCCCCGCATCGCGACCGGCGCACGCCGGGCCCGGACAGCGGCAAGCGTCAGCCCGGGATGATCCGGCGCAGCCAGCTTTCGCGCTGGCCCTCGGGGGCCACATCGGGGCGTTTGCCCTGTTCGGTCAGCAGGGCGTAGGCCTCGGCATACCAGGGACTGCCCGGATAGTTGAAGCCCAGAACGGCCCCGTTGCGCTCGGCCTCATCCTTCAGGCCGATGCTCAGATAGACCTCGACCAGACGGTACAGGGCCTCGGGCGTATGCGAGGTGCGCTGGAAGTCCTGGTTGTCGATGACCGTCTTGTAGCGGTTGATCGCGGCCAGCGGCTGGCTGGCGCGCTGGTAGTAGCGACCGATGGCCATTTCCTTGCCGGCCAGCTGGTCGTTGACCATGTCGATCTTGACCGTCGCATCGACCGCAAAGGGGGTACCCGGATAGCGCCGCGCCACATCGCGCAGGCCCAGCAGTGCCTGTTCGGCATAGCCCTGGTCGCGACCGACGTCGGTGATCTGCTCGAAATTGCAGATCGCCTTCATATAGAAGGCATAGGCCGCCGACGGATTGCCCGGGAACAGCTGGATGAAACGGTCCGAGGCGGCGATCGCCTCAGAGTAACTATTGTTCTGATAGTAGGCGTAAATCTGCATCAGGATCGCGCGACGCGACCATTCCGAATACGGGTGCTGACGCTCGACCTCCTGGAAATAATCGATCGCATCGCCCCAGCGCCCGCGCTGCAGACGCTCGTAGCCCGTGTTGTAGAGCGCTTCGACCGGCCGCTCTTCGTAAGCCAGACGGGGACGTTTGTTGGTGCCTGCGCAGGCGCTCACGCCCAGTACAGACAGGGCGACGGTCGCGATCATAAGACCGGAACGGAACTTCGAAGCAGGCAAGGGCGACCTCATGACATGCCGACGCGGGTGCGACCCACACGGTGCCGCGGAAACACAGCGAGACCTCTACACCAGCGATCCGGGCTCGCCAATGCGGACGCAAATTGAAGATATTGCGTCACCATGCCTTGAAGCAGGCCTGTCCCCTGATAAGAAGCGCGCTTGAAAGCGCCACCTGATCTGGCGGTTCGATGACGGCGAAAGGATGACCGGCGATGAAGCTGCTTGCAGGCAATTCGAACCGGACCCTGTCCCAGGCGATAGCCACCCACCTCGACATGCCCCTGACCAAGGCCCAGGTGAAACGCTTCGCCGACAATGAGGTCTTCGCTGTCATCGAGGAAAACGTCCGCGGCGAGGACGTCTTCGTTATCCAGTCGACCAGCTATCCGGCCAACGACAACCTGATGGAACTGTTGATCATCACCGACGCCCTGGTCCGGGCATCGGCCAAGCGGATCACGGCGGTCATGCCCTATTTCGGCTATGCCCGGCAGGACCGGAAGACCGGCGGCCGCACCCCGATTTCGGCCAAACTGGTCGCCAATCTGATCACCCGCGCCGGGGCCGACCGGGTCCTGACGATGGATCTGCACGCCGGACAGATCCAGGGCTTCTTCGACATTCCGACCGACAACCTGCTGGCCACCCCGGTGCTGGCCCGTGACATCCGCGAATACTATCCGCGCAGCGACGAACTGATGATCGTCTCGCCCGACGTCGGCGGCGTGGTGCGGGCCAGGTCGCTGGCCAAACGCCTGGATGCCGACCTGGCCATCGTCGACAAACGTCGCCCAAAGGCCGGCGAGAGCGAAGTGATGAACATCATCGGGGACGTCGAGGGTCGCCGTTGCATCCTGTTCGACGACATCGTCGATTCCGGCGGCACCCTGGTCAATGCGGCCCAGGCCCTGATCGAGCGCGGCGCGGAGTCGGTTTCGGCCTATATCAGCCACGGTGTTCTGTCGGGCCCGGCGGTCCAGCGGGTCACGGACGGCCCGCTCAAAGAACTGGTCATCACCGACTCCATCGAACAACCCCACGAAGTTTTGACCTGCGGCAAGATACGCACCGTGTCCGTGGCACCACTGATCGGCGAGGCCATCCGCCGCATCGCCAACGAGGAATCGGTGTCGAAACTGTTCGATTAACGGTCGGAAAACCCCTCTGACCGCGTTATACAGATCAACAGAATGCCGGTTTCCACCGGCGTTGCGCTTTTACGTGGGGTTTCATGCCTATGTTCCAGACCTCTGTACGTTCCGGTCTGTCGATTGCGGCCGTTGCCGCGACTGTCCTTCTTGCCAGCTGCGCCACGCCCGAGCCTGAGCCCGTCGCGCCGCCGCCGCCGCCGCCGCCGCCGGCGGTGACCCTGAACGAGGGCGTGGCCGAGGCCGCCTCCATCTATGTCACCTTCATCCGCGAGGTCGGCTCGATCCAGGCCGGCTTCCCCGACGCGGCGTCCATCCAGGCCGCAATCCGCCGGGGTGCCGCCTATGAGCCGGCCCAGCTGTCGCGCGGCATGATCGCCTACGGCTCGATCCTGGCGCTGCAGTCGCCGGAATTCGTCGCCGGTGTCCGCACCTTCGCCGTCGACCCGGCCCAGCGCCAGCGGATGGTCGAACGCATCATCGCCGATCCCGCCTATGCCGCCACCTTCCCCGGTGCCGACGCGGCCGCCGGTCTGATCGTCGAGGTGATCGGCAAGGATTCAGCCACCCTCATGACCATCGCCAATGCGGTCGAGGAAGACGCCTACACCATCCAGGGCCGCGGTGACCCCCGCCGCCGGTGGGCCTCGATCCACATCCAGAACCGCGAAGACCGGCTTGAGAGTGCCAAGAGCCTGTCTGCGGTCCAGATGCTGCCGTCGGCCGAGGACGCCGCCCGCCTGTTCGCGGCTGCCAACACGGGCACGGGCCTGTCCCTGACCCATGCCGAGGCCGAACCGCCCTACACCCCGGCCGTGGTCAACTCCCTCGCCATCGCCGCCCTGGCCGCCCTGGGGGCCGGTGGCGATGACGCCCGGGCCAATACCGAGGCCCTGGTCGTCGAATCGAACAGCGAGTTCTGCCTGAACATGTCGAAGCTGATGCTGTTCCAGTGCCTGGCGGCCTCGCGCCCCAGCTATGAAGACATCTTCTGCGTTGGCCGGCACATCATGCGCGATCTGGCCACCTGCACGGCCAGCAACATCACCCCGATCCCGCCGGTCACCCCGACGCCTGACACGGCTGTCGCTGGTGCGGGCGGCATTTCGTCACCGATCGCGGCCGGTGCCGCGGCCGCGTCCATCAGCGCGATTCAGTCCGCGTCCCGCTAGAGCGAAATCGGTTGGGTCGGACGCAGTCCAACCCGGCTCAGATTTCGCTCCAGCTTGATGCTGGACCATTTTTTTACTTCAGGTCGGCTCGACCTGAAGCAAAAATGGTCTAGGACTTCATCGCCACGCACCGCCGGTAAGCGACACTGTCGCTCACGGGCGGTTGCGTAGCTGCCCATGAGCGTGTAATGACCCGCGCTCTTGAATTCGAGGGTCCAAGACCCCGCCGCGCGGGCCTGCCCAGCGGCGTTTGTGTTATTGAGGCGAGCCAGATGGCCGAGATCATCCTGAACGTCGACGTCCGTGCTGGCGTTGGCACCGGTGGCGCCCGCGCCGTACGTCGCTCCGGCGCTGTCCCGGGCATTCTGTACGGCGGCGACCAGGGCCCCGTGTCCATCTCGGTAAACGAGAAGGACTTCCGCAAATCCCTCTACACCGGCAAGCTGCTGGGCCATCTGGTCACGCTGAAGTACGGCGAGGAAAGCCAGCCCGTCATCGCCAAGGCGGTGCAGTTCGATCCGGTCTCGGATCGTCCCCTGCATTTCGACCTGATGCGCGTCGACATGAAGCAGATCATCAAGATCGAAGTGCCGGTTCACTTCATCAACCAGGACCAGTGCGAAGCCTTCCGTCAGGGCGGTTCGCTGGAAATCGTCCGTCACACGGTCGAGATTTCGGTCCGCGCCGACCACATTCCGGAAGACCTGACGGTCGACCTGTCGAACCACAAGCTGGGCGACTCGATCCGCATCTCGGACATCAAACTGCCCAAGGGCGTCGAGCCTGCGATCGGTGACCGCGACTTCATGATCGCCGCGATCAAGGTGTCCTCGGCCGCCATGTCCGAAGCCGCCGACCAGGCTGCCGATGCCGAGGCTGAAGCCGAATCCGTCGAGGTTCCGGCCACCGCCCAGGGCGATGACGCCGACGCCGCCGAAGGCGACAAGTCGGAAGACTGATCGTCCCGCGATTGACTGTTCTGGAGCGGCCCATTCCCTTACGGGAGTGGGCCGTTTCGGTTTCCGGAGCTGAGCGATGATCATCCTGGCCGGGCTCGGCAATCCGGGCCCCAAATACCAGAACAACCGCCACAACATCGGCTTCATGGCCGTCGACGCCATCGCCCGGCGCTGGCGCTTCGGACCCGAGCGGGCCAAATTCCAGTCGGTCGTCAGCGAGGGCGAAATCGACACGCCCGCCGGTCCGGTCAAGGCGCTTCTGATGAAGCCGCAGACCTATATGAACGAAAGCGGTCGGGCCGTCGGTGAGGCCGCCCGCTTCTACAAGATCCCGCCCGCACAGATCATCGTCTTCCACGACGAGATCGACCTGGCCCCCGGCCGCTTCCGCATGAAGACGGGCGGCGGTGCGGCGGGACAGAACGGCGTCCGCTCCCTGATCAGCCACCTGGGCCCCGATTTCCGGCGCGCCCGTCTGGGCATCGGCCATCCCGGCGAGAGCCATCTGGTCATGCCCCATGTGCTGGGCGATTTTCACAAGGCCGAACAGCCCTGGCTGGACGGGTTGCTGAACGCCGTGGCCGACGCCCTGCCCTTCGCCGCGACCGGTGATGACGAACGCTACCAGGGCGAGGTCATGCGCCTGGCCCCGGCCCCCAAATTCAGCCCGCGCCAGGCCGCGCGCGACGGCTGACCGGCCGCAGGGCCGCGACAAGAAAACACCCGCCGGGGGCATCGTCCTTATGTCCGCCATCGTCTAGGTTCAGGGTGAGTTGAATTTGATACCCGGCCCCCGCCCCTGCGCACGGTCCGGCCTGTAGGACGGTGCCCTCGCCGGGGGCCGGAAGGAGTATTGCCATGACGCGTTTTCTGATCGCCGCCCTCGCCCTGGTCGGGCTTGCCGCCTGCCAGCCGGGTGAACCTGTCGCCACCAAGACCACCGTCGACACGGACGGCACGCGCAATGTCATCACGGCCACCGCCGCCTGGTGCCGGCCGACGCCGAACGGGGCCCAGACGGGGGCCTGCTACCTCACCCTGCAGTCCTCGGCCGGGGACCGCCTGACCGGCGTGGCCACGCCGGTGTCCACCGCAACCCAGATCCACACCATGAGCATGGACGACGGCGTCATGCGGATGAGCGAGATGACCGCTGGCCTCCCCCTGCCTGCCGGACAGGCCGTAACCCTGGCCCCGGGCGGCGAGCATCTTATGCTGGTCGGACTGACCGCGCCGCTGGTCGTGGACCAGACTGTGCCCCTGACTCTCGGCTTCGAAAAGTCTCCGGCGATGACGGTCCAGGCCGAGGTCCGGCTCCCGGTGCCTGCACCGGCTGCGTCGCCTGCCCCGGCCGCTTCGGCGGCTCCGGCTGCGGCCGCCGAAAAACACTAACCCCTCGCTGCAAGCGCGAACCTGACAAACGGACCGCGACCGGCTAAAGGCTCGCGCTCACGAGGAATACCATGGCTCTTAAAGTCGCGATCGTCGGACTGCCCAATGTCGGCAAGTCCACCCTGTTCAATGCCCTGACCAAGACGGCGGCGGCCCAGGCGGCCAACTATCCGTTCTGCACCATCGAGCCGAACACCGGCGACGTGGCGGTCCCGGAACCGCGCCTGCAGGCCCTTGCCGATATCGCCGGTTCGAAAGAGATCATCCCCTCGCGCATCACCTTTGTGGACATCGCCGGCCTGGTGCGCGGCGCGTCCAAGGGTGAGGGTCTGGGCAACCAGTTCCTGGCCAATATCCGCGACTGCGACGCCGTGGCCTTCGTGGCCCGCTGCTTCATCGATGACGACATCACCCATGTCGAGGACCGCATCGATCCGGTCAGCGACCTCGAGATCATCGAGACCGAACTGATGCTGGCCGACCTCGAAAGCCTCGAGAAGCGGGTCGGCAACGTCGAGAAGAAGGCCAAGGGCGGCGACAAGGAGGCCCAGACCACCCTGCGCCTGATCAACCTCGCCCTCGTCCCCCTGCGTGCCGGCAAGCCCGCCCGGACCGTCAAGGTCGACAAGGAGGACGAAAAGGCCTGGCACATGCTGCAGCTGCTGACCGCCCTGCCCGCCCTCTATGTCTCCAACGTCGACGAGGGTTCGGCCGACAAGGGCAATGACCTGTCCGATCTGGTGGCCAGGCGCGCCGCCGAGGACAATGCCAATGCCGTCGTCATCTCGGCCAAGATCGATTCCGAACTGGCCGTCCTCGACGAGGCTGAACAGAAGGAATTCCTCGAAGGCCTGGGTCTGGCCGAGCCGGGCCTGAACCGCCTGATCCGCGAGGCCTACAGCCTGCTGGGGCTGCAGTCCTATTTCACCGTCGGCCCGAAAGAGGCCCGCGCCTGGACCATCCCGGTCGGCGCCACCGCCCCCCAGGCCGCCGGCGTCATCCATACGGATTTCGAAAAAGGCTTCATCCGCGCCGAGACCATCGCCTTCGACGATTTCGTCACCCTGAAAGGCGAGGCAAAAGCCCGCGAGGCCGGCAAGCTGCGCGCCGAGGGCAAGACCTATGTGGTCAAGGACGGCGACGTGCTGAACTTCCTGTTCAGCGGCTGAGTGCGGGGCGGGCTGGCGGCACGGAGAGCGAGCCCTTTGAGCGTCGGCGGACACTCGGATTCACACCGTCACCCCCGGGTTTGTCCCGAAGACCAGTTTCGCAGCGTTGCGGCCCCTTGAAGACTCGTGTCGTCATCAAGCGGATCCCGCGATCAAATGGAAGAAGCCACTGAACGATGGATCCTCGGGCAAACCCGAGGATGACAAGTCGAGGCGGTTTGTTAGGCGGAGCCCCTACTGGTCGCTAGCCGACGTTGGCCAAACGGACCTTCGTCGTCGCCCAGCTGAGCGGCAGGATGATCGCAATCATCAACGCGAACAGGGCGATCTGGCTCCCTGCCTCTTGCGGAACGGAGTGGCGGAGCATCCCGAAGATCAAGGCTCCGCCACCGCCCCAAATGGCTGCGGTCCACCGCGGATATACGAGGGCCGCGTCGCACCGCGCACATTGAAACACCGTGCCGAGCTTCCACTGCGATCGCCCAAAGGGAACGGGTTCGGTACAGTTGGGGCAGATCGGACCAAATCGCATCGTCGCCTCCGGGTTATCGCACCAACGGTATACAACCTGAGGGAGCTGCGGTTGGCAATGGTCAAGAGCGCGCCCAATTCCGCTGCACCGCACAATGCCGCTTGACGACCTCGTCCTCCGTGGTCCAGCTTGGTCTCACTCATCAAGACCGACCGAGGGATAGGCCCTTTGACGTCGGGGCAACCTGTCGAGACCCACCCGGTTTCGAAGATGGTGCCAACTCCTGCGGGGTTCTTCGGAACCACGAGAGATGAGTGAAGACAGTGGCCCCACGCCTGGGGTCGCCCATGGCCGCCGTTGCGGCCATCTGTCTTCACGGGTTTTCTCAGCCGTTCGGGTCGCGATGAGCGGGACCTGTGACGACCATGACCACCACCGCCTCTCCGCGTTTTGAAACCCTGGCCGTGCACGCCGGCTTCTCGCCCGACCCGACCACCCGGTCGGTCGCCGTGCCCATCTACCAGACCACAAGCTACGCTTTCGATGACACGCAGCATGGGGCCGACCTGTTCGACCTGAAGGTGGCGGGCAATATCTACACCCGCATCATGAACCCGACCTCGGACGTGCTGGAACAACGTCTGGCGGCGCTGGAGGGCGGGGTCGCCGCCCTGACCGTGGCCTCGGGCATGGCCGCGATCACCTATGCGATCCTGACCATCGCCGAGGCCGGCGACAACATCATCGCCACCGGGGCCCTGTACGGCGGCACCTACAACCTGTTCGCCCACACCCTGCCCCAGTACGGCATCGAGGTCCGCTTCATCGACGCCGACGATTTCGCGGCGGTGGCGGCCCATACCGATGCCCGCACCAAGGCAGTGTTCTGCGAGTCGATCGGCAACCCGCTCGGCAATGTCGTCGATTTCGCCGCCCTGGCCGGGGCCGCCCATGCCCAGGGCCTGCCGCTGATCGTCGACAACACCGTGCCGACGCCCTATCTGACGCGCCCAATCGAACATGGGGCCGACATCGTCGTCCACGCCCTGACCAAATACATCGGCGGCCACGGCACCAGCGTCGGCGGGGCCATCATCGACGGCGGCACCTTCCCCTGGGCCGAGCACAAGGCGCGCTTCCGTCGCCTGAATGAACCGGAAGTCGCCTATCACGGCGTCGTCTATACCGAGGCCTTTGGCCCCGCCGCCTTCATCGGCCGGGCGCGGACGGTGCTGCTCAGGAACACCGGCGCGGCCATCTCGCCGTTCAACAGCTTCCTGATCCTGCAGGGGCTGGAGACGCTGGGCCTGCGCATGGATCGCCATGTCGAGAACGCCACCGCCGTCGCCCAATGGCTGAAGGCCCACCCCAAGGTCGACTGGGTCAACTATGCCGGACTGGCCGAACACCCCGACCACGCCCTGATCCAGAAATATTTCGGCGGCAAGGCCTCGGGCCTGCTGACCTTCGGCGTCAGGGGCGGACGCGAGGCCGGTGCGCGCTTCCAGGACGCGGTCAAACTGTTCACCCGGCTGGTCAATATCGGCGACGCCAAGTCGCTGGTCTGCCACCCGGCCTCGACCACCCACCGCCAGCTGTCGCCCGACGAACTGAAGAAGGCGGGCGTAACCGACGACACGGTGCGCCTGTCGGTCGGGATCGAACATATCGACGACCTGATCGCCGACCTGGATCAGGCGCTGGCGGCCGTCTGAGCCGCGCGCCACCGCTCATTCCGGCAACGGCCGGGATGGGCGGTGGCCGTCAGGCCTAGTGTCGGGCCGCGTCGCTCTCGGCCCGAATGGCCCCGAACTCGGAGTCGGGCTTCCAGCCGGGCCAGTCTCGGCTGTTCGCGAGGTCCAGACCCAGATGATACAGCAGGCCCAGGTTCTCGACCGCCGAGGTCAGGTCCCAGTCCGCCGACCATTCGTCCGAGGCCTTGTGATAGTCGGCCGCGAATTTGGCGCGCCACGCGGCCTCGCCCGCCACCAGACCCCCGTCAACCAGGTCCCAGCCGTGCCAGGGCATGATCGCAGGCACACCCATGCGGGCGAACGGGAAATGGTCCGACCGGTAATAGAAGCCCTGATCCGGCATGTGGTCGTCGGAGACATAGCGGCCCTGGGCCTCGGCCAGAACCTCGAGCCGGTCTTCCAGATCGTTCTGCCCCTTGCCGAAGATCGGCACGTCGCGGGTCGACCCCGACAGCGGCAGCATATCGATATTGATGTCCGCCACCGTCGTCTCCAGCGGCCAGACCGGGTTGGCGGCATAGCCGTACGACCCCATCAGCCCCATCTCCTCGGCCGCCATATGGGCGAAGACGATCGAGCGTTTGGGCCGCGGTGCGGCACTCAGCTGGCGGGCCATCTCCAGCACGCCGATCGTGCCCGAGGCATTGTCCCACGCCCCGTTCCAGATGTTGTCGCCGGGCACACCGGGATGCTGTTCTGCCCCGCCGACATGGTCCCAGTGGGCCGAATAGATAATCGTCTCTTCGGGGTGCTCGGTCCCGGGAATCCGGGCCAGCAGATTATGGGTCACCAGGGTGTCGATGGTCTCGGCGACGTCGACCGACACAGTCACGCCGGTGAGCGGCATCGCCTTGAAGGCGCCGCCGGCGAAATCGCTCTCGTCACCCATATCGACCCCGGCGGCCGCAGCCCAGGCCGCCACGGTACCCTCCGGCACCGTGGCCGAAAACTCCAGGTCCGCCGCGCCGGGTGTCAGCGTGCGGGCGCGGGTACTGCCACGCAATGTCCGCTGCCACATCGGGGACGCCGCATCGCCCCGGCTCAGGGTGATGATGCCGACCGCACCGCGGCGGAAGGCTTCGTCCGCCTTGTAGGCCCCCGACTGGTAGTTGGTGGCATAGTCCCCGTTGAACCGCTCGCCGTCAGGCTCACCGGCAACGACGATGACGATCTTGCCACGTACATCCGCGTCGCCGTAGTCGTCCCACTGGCGCTCGGGGGCAAGGATGCCATGCCCGACGAAGACCAGACCCGCATTCCGGATCGTGGCCCGGCCGTCATTGGTGACCGCCCGCAGGACAATGTCGGTACCCGGCGTCAGCGCGTGAACCTGTCCGTCCGGCCCGGTCCAGCTGGCCGTGGCCCCGGCGACCGGGGTGTAGCGCTTCAGTTCGACCGGCTGCAGCCACTGGCCGTCCGGACCGCCCGGTTCCAGCCCCATCGCCTCGTACTGAGCCTGCAGCCACGAAAGCACCATCCGCTCGCCCTCGGTGCCCGGATAGCGACCCTGATAGGCATCCGCGCTGATGGTGCGGATTTCGTCACTGATGCGGGCCGCCGAAAAGTCCTGGGCCATCGCCGAACCGGTGGCGAACACCAGGGCGGCTGCGGCGACGCCACAACCGATCATCTTGCGAAACATGCGGAAAACTCCATCCCGGGTACAGGTCGTCAAACATTCTAGGGCCGCTTTACGGGATCACCCGTTACGTTTTCGTCATCGTAAGATAGCGGCCCGATCCGGAAAAATGCCGTTCTTTCATAGCGGGTTACGGTTGAATTCATTGGAACAAAAAGCCGTGCTAGAATGGGGCGCGTTGATAGACACGGCTTCACTCGGGACACTCTCAAAGTCCACCACTGGAGGAACGGCGTTGAACCAGCTGAATTCCCACTTCCCCAACGGCTCCGGCCCCCAGACTGACCCCGGAGTCTTCGCGTCTCCGTCCCAGGTCTGGAACGGTCAGGCCCCCCTGCCCGTGGTCTTCTGGGGCTATGGTGTATTCGTCAGCGCGCTGTTGATCTCGGGATTCATCGCCGCGCTCTACAACACCACCCTCTGGCTGCAACAGACCCTGCTCGTCGTCACCCTGGCCTATACGTTGTGGGTCCTGGTCGGGATCTGGCGTTCGCCGCCCAGCGAAACCTCCGTGTGGTGGCTTGTAGCCAGAGCGTTGACAGTCGCCTGGGCCGTCAACACTGTCCTGGTCACTGGCTTTCTTCAGCTGAACATTCTCGAGACCGCGTTCGGCCTATAGGGGCCGAGTCGCGTCCGGCTCCGGCCGCCGGACCCAAAGCCCTCGCCATATGGCGGCGACCAGCCCGCCTGCAGTGGCGACCCAGGCCGCCAACGCGATCCAGACCATCGTCTGGGCGATGACTTTCAACGCCGGGATTTCGGCCGCCAGCGACAGGCGCAGGCTGGCCAGCGCATACATGCCCAGCGGAAACACCAGACTCCACAGCATCGGCGTATAGGCCAGCGGTACGCGGCGCACGCCATGCTTCCAGAGGCCGAACAGGATCAGCAGCGGGATCCACCATGTGCCCCACGCCCACATGATCAGGGTCACGCCGTCGATAAACGGCCGCATCGAGAGCAGGAACGGAACCCCGCTGTCCGACATGATCAGCACCGAACCGGCGTTGGTGCTGATGGCTGCCGCCCCCATGACCACCCACAGCAGCGGCGTGATGTCCTCCGACTCCACATCGAAAAAGAAGATGCGATAGGCGAACAGGGTGATGAAGATGCCGTAGAGGCCCAGCCCCACACCCCACAGCATGTGCAGCAGGACGAACAGCAGCGGCCCCCAATCCCCCTGGGCCGGAGCGAGAATCGCCCCCAGAATGACGAGCGATTCCGTGCCCACGATCGCGATCAACCAGCCACCGTGGACCACGTTCGCGCCGTGGGCGGTGTTCAGAAAGGTCAGGACGGCGAAGCTGAAATAGCTGAGGCACAGCCATACGACGAGCGCGAAAACCCACATCACCAGCGCCGCCTGGCCGAAGCCCCGCAGGTTGAGGCCGATCCCCAGCACATCGGTTGCGGCCACGATGGTGAAGAACGAGAACACCAGCGCCGGATTGGTCAGATCGGCCCAGATCGCCTGCGTGAACCGCACAATGCGCAGCAGCGTCAGCAGAACCAGCCAGACGTAGGCGAACAGATTGACGGTGAACAGCGCCTTTGACAGCGCCAGATACCCTTCGAAATACAGGGTATTGGAAATAATTCCGGTGGCCATCACCAGGGCGAAATAGCCGGGAAACAGGCCATGGGCCTGGGATTTCAGCCAGTCGGCACCGGTGATCGAAATGGGCTGCATTTGCCGCATCGACGGGCCCTCCACCTGAAGACGAGCCGGAACCATAACAACCCGCGCGCGCGGGTCGCATGATGATTGTCAATCTGCCTGCGGCGACCGCTGCCGCTTCCGGCAGGGTGTGACCCGAAGGCCTGCCCCGCCGTCCGTGCGGACGGCGGGGCAGACAGACTAGTGGCGCTGGCCGGCCGAGACCTGGCGGGCCGGTCCGAACTCCGACCCCGGCTTCCAGGCGGGCCAGTCGCGGCTGTTCGCAAGACCCTGACCGGCCCGGTACAGGACCTCCAGATCCTCGATCTGACCGCGCAGGTCCCAGTCGGCCGACCATTCATCGTCGGCCTGGTGATAGCGGCGCGCGCCGTATTCATCGCGCGCCGCACTGCGGGCTTCGACCGGCGCATCGCGGAACGCCCCGCTGCCGTGGGAATAGGCCATCGGCACGCCCTGCTTGGCCAGCGGGAAATGGTCCGACCGGAAGTAGGATCCCGCCGCCGGATTGGAGTCGGGGGCAACGGTCCGGCCCTGGGCCGCCGCGATCGCCGTCAGCCGCTCATCCAGATCGGACTGGCCGTAGCCGATGATGCCCAGCTCGCTGACGCGGCCATAGACGTTCATCGAATCCATGTTGAAGCCCGCCACGGTCGTTGCCAGCGGATAGACCGGGTTGGCGGCGTAGAATTCCGAGCCCAGCAGGCCGCTCTCCTCACCGGTGAAGCTGATCATCACGATCGAGCGCTCGGGACGGGGGCCCGCCCCCCACACCCGCGCCAGTTCCAGCAGGCCGGCGGTGCCCGTGGCATTGTCGACGGCCCCGTTGAAGATGGCGTCGCCATTGGCGTCAGGCGTGCCCACGCCGATATGGTCCCAGTGGGCGCTGTACAGGATGGTCTCGTCCGGGTGGGTCGTGCCCGGCAGACGGGCGATGACGTTGTGGGTGGTCACCCGGCTGGTGGCCACGTCAAAACTGCCGCTGAAGCTCGCCCCGGTCAGGGTGACCGGCTGGAAGTCGCGACGACGGGCCTGGGCCTTCAGGGCATCGAAATCCAGCCCCGCCCGGCGGAACAGGTCGACGGCGACGTCGCGCTGCACCCAGGCCTCCATCGCCGTACGCTCGGCGGCGGGATTGGCGCGGACGATATCGAACTGCGGGCCCGACCAGCTGTTCTGCACCGTGGCCCAGCCATACGAGGCGGGGGCCGTCTCATGGACGATGATGACCCCGGCGGCTCCCTGCCGCGCGGCCTCCTCGTATTTATAGGTCCAGCGCCCGTAATAGGTCATGGCCCGGCCGTTGAAGGTGTTCAGCGACGGGTCCTCGAAATCGGCGTCATTGACCAGCACGACAATGATCTTGCCGTGCACGTCCATACCCTTGAAGTCGTCCCAGTTCCGCTCGGGTGCCTTGATGCCGTAGCCCACGAACACCAGCGGCGCGTCGGCGATGGCCACATGATCGCCCGGCAGGCGGGTGGAGATAGTGATCTGCTGGCCCTGGTCGAGGGCGATGGTCTCGCCCGCGACCTTGAAGTCGGCATGGATGTTTGAGGCGGTGAAGCGGTTCAGCGACACGTCCTGGGTCCAGGCTCCGCCGGGCCCGCCGGGCTCGAAGCCCGCCGCCGCATACTGGGCGCTCAGATACTGGATCACCATTGGCTCGGCCGGGGTGGCGATGCCGCGCCCCATAAAGCTGTCGTCAGCCAGGACCCGGACGTGCTCCGACAGGCGGGCGGCGTCAAAGGCGGCGGGGGCCGGGGTGCCCGGGGCCTCCACAGAGGCGCAGGCGGCCAGCACGGCCCCCACGGCGAGCAGGGCGACAGACGAAGCAAGGCGCATGGGCAGAATTCCTCAGGCGAATGAACACTCTCGCCCCATCCTAGAACGCGCGCCCCGGCCCTGTCGATGCGACCACGAAAAACCCGCCGGAGCGGGCTCCGGCGGGTCATGTCGTTTTCAGGTTGGACGGGCGGAGGCTAGTGAGCCACGCCCTTCCAGATCCGGCGGTAGCTGAGATAGGTCAGGCCGGCGAACAGGAACAGGAAGATCATCACGCCGAAACCGGCCTGCTTGCGATCCGTCGCACGCGGATCCGAGGCCCAGGCGATATAGGCGGCCACGTCCTTGGCATACTGGTCCACGGTCTGGGCGGTGCCGTCGTCATAGGTCACCTGACCGGCCGCCAGCGGCGGCGGCATGGCGATGAAGCCACCGGCGGGCACAGGGCCTGCCCCGGTCCAGAACGGGGTCATGTCCCCCGCCATATAGGGATTGTAGTGCTGACCCGGACGGATCTGCAGGCCGGCCGGCGCAGCTTCGTAGCCCGACAGCAGCGAATAGATATAGTTCGCGCCGCCATGACGGGCCTTGGCCATCACCGAGAGGTCGGGCGGGGCCGCACCGCCGTTGCCGGCCGCCGCCGCGGTGGCGTTCGGATAGGGCGACGGGAATTTATCGGCCGGGGTGGCGTCGCGCATGATCGCCTCACCGGTCTCGGTGTCGATATCCGGAACCTGGACCTCGGCGGCCAACGCCTTGACGAAGCGGTTCTCGGCGGGATTGGCCGCGTGCGGATCGTAGAACGGACCGCCCGCTTCACCCAGATTGCGGAAATGCATCAGGTTCATGCTGTGGCAGGCCGAACAGACCTCGCGATAGACCTTGTAGCCGCGCTGCAGCTGGCCCTGATCGAAGGTGCCGAACGGCCCCTCGAAGCTGAACCCGCCCGAACGCGGATGATGGGCCCCGCCGGCGGCCAGCGCCGGGGCAGCGACAGCCGCCAGGCCGAGGGCGGCGACGAGGGTGACCAGGGTCTTGCGCATGGTGAAGGTGTTCTTCTTGAGGATCGTCATCGCGCTCAGCCTTTCTGACCGGCGTCGGCAACCGGCGGCAGCACCGGCTCCGAGATCGACAGCGGGATCGACAGCGGCGTCTCCTTCAGGCCCACCAGCGGCATGATGATCAGGAAGAAGGCGAAATAGTAGAGGGTGAAGGCTCGCGTCAGCCACAGCACGCTGTTCAGCTGACCGTCGAACAGGGTGAAGCTGGGCATGCCCGGAACCACCGGCGCGTCAGGCAGCTGACCGCCACACCAGCCGAGGCCGACGCCGACCACCAGGAAGACCAGGAAGAAGACCTTCATCGTCGGCCGGTAGCGCATCGACCGTACCTTGGAGGTATCCAGCCACGGCAGGATGAACAGCACGCCGATCGAACCGAACATGGCCAGCACACCGCCGAACTTGTCCGGGACCGCCCGCAGGATCGCGTAGAAGGGCAGCATGTACCACTCGGGCACGATGTGCGGCGGCGTCTGCAGGGCATTGGCCGGAATGTAGTTGTCGGCGTGACCCAGCGAGTCCGGCATGAAGAAGACGAACAGGGCGAACAGCATCAGGAACAGGATGATGGCGAAGCCGTCCTTGACCGTGAAATACGGATGGAACGGCAGGGTGTCCTTGGCCTGACGCTCCTTGGGGATCAGGATCCCGACCGGATTGTTCTGACCGGCCACGTGCAGGGCCCACAGGTGCAGCACGACCACGCCGGCGATCACGAACGGCAGCAGATAGTGCAGCGAGAAGAAGCGGTTCAGGGTCGGGTTATCGATCGAAGGTCCGCCACGCAGCCAGATCAGAACCGGCTCGCCGATCAGCGGGATGGCCCCGATCAGATTGGTGATGACCTCGGCACCCCAGAAGGACATCTGGCCCCACGGCAGGACGTAGCCGAGGAAGGCTGTGGCGATCATCAGGAAGAAGATCACACAGCCCAGGATCCAGATCATCTCGCGCGGAGCCTTGTACGACCCGTAATAGAGCCCGCGCAGCATGTGCAGATAGACCGCGATGAAGAACATCGAGGCCCCGTTGGCGTGGACATAGCGAACCAGCCAGCCACCGTTGACGTCCCGCATGATCCGCTCGACCGAGGCGAAGGCCAGGTCAACGTTCGGCACATAGTGCATGGCCAGAACGATGCCGGTGGCGATCTGGATCACCAGGCACAGGGCCAGGATGCCGCCGAAGGTCCACCAGTAGTTCAGATTCCTGGGGGTCGGCAGCGACATATAATCGGCACCGAAGCGGACGATCGGCAGACGGGTGTCGAGCCATTTCTCGACGCCGGTCTTGGGGACGTAGGTGGATTCGTGGTCGCTCATTGGGCTCGCCCTCAGCCGATCTTGATACGGGTGTCGGAGAGATAGGCATACTCCGGCACGACAAGGTTCTTGGGCGCAGGCCCCTTACGGATGCGTCCCGACGTATCGTAGGTCGACCCGTGGCACGGGCAGAACCAGCCGCCGTAGTCACCGGCCCCGAAGGTCGGGATACAGCCCAGGTGCGTACAGGAACCGATCAGGACCAGATACTGGTTGTGACCGGCCTTGACCCGCGCCGCATCCGTTTCCGGATCCTTCAGATCCGTCAGCGGCGTCGTCACCGCTTCCTGGATTTCCTTGGGCGTGCGGTAGCGCACGAACACGGGCTTGCCCTGCCATTTGATGACGACCTGCTGGCCTTCCTGAACCTTGCTCACATCGAATTCAATGGAGGCCAGGGCCAGGGTGTCGGCAGCCGGGTTCATGGTGTTGATCAGCGGCCAGGCCACCATCACACCTGCACCGACGGCAGCAGCGCCGGCAGCGATATGGATAAAATCGCGACGGGTGGCTTCGCCCTCGCCGTCGATGGTCACGACCGATTCGGTCACGTCTTACTCCTCGAACGCCACGCCCGTGCCCGATGGGGACGCCGTTGCCGCAGCACGAAAACCTTAGCCCACCCCTGCTGGACAGTGTGCGACCCACATTTGCGGCGCATCGCCGCAAGCTGCTCTCGCCTCCTGAGAAACGGTCGCATTTCGAGTCGCGACAAGTCCCGGAGGCGCGCGTATGAGGGCCTTAGAATGCGTCTCGCTCTTTTTCAACCAGCCATTCCTCAGAACGTCGGGGCCTGCATCCGCCTCAGCGCCTGTTTCGGCGTCGAATTACACGTGATCGAGCCCGTCGGATTCACCTTCGACGACCGGGCGATGAAGCGCGCCGCCCTTGATTACGGCCCGCTCGGACACATGATCCGCCACACCGGCTGGGACCGGTTCCAGGCCGATCGGGGTCCGGGGCGGCTGGTGCTGTTCACCACCCGCGGCGCAACGCCGCTGAATGATTTCCGCTTCCAGCCCGACGACACCCTGCTGTTCGGCAGCGAGACCTCGGGCGTGCCGGAACCGGTGCACGCCGCCGCCGACGCCCGGGTGGTGATTCCCCTCCGCCCGGAGGCCCGCTCGCTGAACCTGTCGGTCAGCGCCGGCATCGGCCTGTTCGAAAGCCTCAGCCAGACCGACGGCCTGGTCTGAAGCCCGCGCTCACCGCAGGCGCGCGACCTCCGCGTCGATCTGTTCGGGGGCGATCTCGCCGACGTGCGCCCTGACCAGCCGGCCATCGGCCCCCAGGAACAGGGTGACCGGCAAGCCCACCGTGCCGTAGTGGCCCGGTACGGCCATGGCCCGATCCAGCAGGACATTGTCGAGCTCGAGCCCGGCCCCCGCCAGCCAGTCGGCGACCTGCGTCTGCCCCTCGCCCTGGTTGACGAACAGGAAGCGGACGTCGGGATGGGTATCCTGGGCCCGGGCCAGCGCCGGCATCTCGCGTCGACAGGGCGGACACCAGGTCGCCCAGAGGTTTATGACCGTGGGCCGCCCGTCCACGGCAGCCAGGTTCACCGCCCCACCCTCCAGACGGGTCAGGACCATCGCCGGGGCCGGCGTCGGCTCCGTGCCCGAGGTCAGACGCGCGGTCGCCGTCCCCGCGAGGACGCAGGCGATCACCGGCACCACCGCCCACAGCATCAGCCGCCGCTCACGCAACATGACGACCGCCGCGATCCCCACCGGAACCAGCGCCCATGGCCAGAGGAATCCGCCCTGCCACACTGCCAGCGCCCGCAGCGGGTCATCGGCAAAATGGTGCCAGTTGACGATCACATGCGCCAGCCGCGCCCCGGCCAGCCCGGCCAGCACCGCCACCGTGCTCCAGGCGTTGAAGCGGGCGCTGACGCGGCCCGCCAGCAGGCCCGTCACCAGCAGGAAGACGACCACGCCCACGATGATGGCGAATCGTTCGCCGGACAGGACCAGCGGCCCCAATGCGATCGCATTCATGCCGCTGCGGGCTCCGGCCGGGTCGCCACCAGATCGATCAGGGCGGACCGGCCGCTGTGGCCCGTCCCCTCGGTGATCTCGACATCGCAGCTGACCAGCGAGACCACCGTCATATCCGCGAAGGCATCCCGCAGCAGGGCCTCGGTGTAGAGATTCTCCACCTGCCCCGGCCCGCCGGTGCCATAGGCCAGCTGTTCCGGCCGATACCCCTCCAGCAGCAGCAATCCGCCCGGCTTCAGCGCCTGCTTCATCCGGGCGAACAGCCGGTCGCGCATGGCAGGCGGGGCGAACTGGACGAAGACCCCGACCACCACGTCGAACGCCGCGACCGGCCAGTCCCATGCATCGAGGTCGGCCAGCTGCGCGTCGATCTCCACCCCGTGACGGGCCGCCAGGGCGCGGGCCTTGGCCACTGCCTTCGGCGAGATGTCGGTGCTGGTCACCGTCAGTCCCCGGCGGGCCAGCCAGACGCCGTTGCGCCCCTCCCCGTCCGCAACGGCCAGAACGGTCATCCCCGGCCGCAGCCCGTCCGCCTGTCGCTCCAGAAAGGCGTTCGGTTCTTCCCCGAACAGATAGGACGGGTCGCCGTAGCGACCCTCCCAGAAGGCGCGGGCCTGATCGGAGGTCATGGCGGTCCCTTTCTGTTGACGCGGCACCGGTCGGCACCGTCACGCCCCCTCATCGCATGGCCGCCTTCAGCGTCAAAAAGACCCCGCGACCGGCCCCGGGCAGGCGGTCACCCAGGGCGACGTCGGAGCCAGCTACCCGGTTCCGCCCCGCCAGATGGGTGCGATAGTCGCGATCGAACAGGTTTTCGACCCCGGCCTCCAGTTGCAGATCCGGTCGCAGACGCCAGGCCCCGCGCAGATTGACCACCGCATAGCCGGCGCTCGCCACCTCGTCGTTGGTGGCCGAGACATGGCTCTGGCGCAGCGTTCCCGCCACCTCGGCCCCCAGCGACCAGGCCGCCTCTTCCCAGGTCGCCGCCAGCCGCAGGGTGGGCGGGGCGATCCGGTACAGATCGTCGCTCACATCCCGGCGCTTGCCGCGTACCAGACTCGTCACCCCGTCGAGGCGAAGATGGTCGCTGACCTGCAGGCCGAAATCGATGTCAAAGCCGTACAGTTCGGCGTCGACATTGGCGAAGCGCAGCGGCGTGGCGTCGCCGCTCATGGCCGCCACCATCTCGACCCGGGTGTCGGCCACGCCCGGCGTGGCGTCGAACGGCACGCCCTGGATATAGTCGTCGACCCGGCGATAATAGAACGTCGGTCGCGCCCAGGCCGGGCCCCGCAGCCAGTCGAAACCGCCCTCGATGATCCATGCGGTCTCGGGGCGAAGAGCCCGGTCCCCGACATAGACATTGCCGTCCGCCAGACCGCCGCTCGCCTCGGTCGGCATCCACGAGAACCGCTCGACGGCATTGGGCACCCGCGTCTTGCGCGCCAGGGTCAGGCGCGGCGTGAAATCGCCCAGGTCACGCCAGAAGCGGGCCGCCAGGTCGACAGTCTCGCCGCGCCAGTCGCGATCTTCGGCATTGAAGGCAACCGCCAGCAGGGTCGCGCCGGTGGGAACGGCCGAGCCTGTCCGGGCCTCATCCGCCGAGGCCCGATGGGCGTCGGCCCGCACACCCAGTTCCGCCTCGACGCCCCGCACGGCCCCGCGCCATTCCAGATAGCCGCCGACACGCGACGATTCGATCCCGGGCAGGGACGTGACGAAGAAGGCCGCATTGTCCGGATGGGTGATGGTGACCGATTTGTCGGCCTGTTCGAAATCCGCCCCGACGCTCAGGCTGCGCGTCGGCGTTCCGAACACCAGCCGCGCCTCCCCCACCGTCGTCTCGGCGTCGGCCAGCGCCAACCGGCGCATTGCGGCCATCGCCGGTGCCGGCCGCAGGCTGAAATTGTCCATGCCGTGGTCGACCTTCGTATGGCCCAGCGACGCCTCCAGCCGCACGGTCGACTCGGCCGGACCGGCAAAGGACAGCCGGGCGAAATCGGTGTCGAAATACTGGATGTCCATGGCGAAGGGTGCCGTGCCGGTCGGTCCGGTCTCCTGCCGCCTCAGGTCAAGCCCCAGGTCGCCTGCCGCGCTGCGCCAGCCCGCCGACAGGCCATAGGTATCCCGCCGGAAGCCGCTGTCGCGGATCACGCCGCCGGGGAAGCGCATGTCGCCACCGCTCTCATAGGCCCCCAGCAGATTGACCCGGAAACGATCACTGGCCATGCCGACGACCCCGCCGACGCTGTAGCTGTCGTCGACCGACCGGGCGCTGGTCGTCAGGTCCCACGCCGGGGCGAACGCCGCCGACTCGCCGAAGCCGACCTCTTTCAGCTTCGCATTGACCCCGCCGGCCAGCGCCGGGCCGTTGCGCACCGGGCTGATGCCGCGGTCGACCTCGACGGTGCTGACCAGCGGCATGGGGGCATAATGCAGCGGCGGGTCCATGGCATTGGGTCCGCCCCCCTGGAAACGTTGGCCGTTGACCCGGGTCAGCACCCGGTCGCCGAACAGGCCCCGGTACTGGACCTGGCCCGACAGACCACCGTTGTCGATCAGGGCGGCACCGGGCAGGCGGACCACCAGGCCGGCGCTGTCGGGGGCCACCGCCGCCACGCCCTCGGGCCGGGCGGCATCGATCGCGGTGTCGGTGCGAACGCCGGTCACGACGATCTCATCCAGCAGGGAGGCATCCTGCGCATGGGCGGGCATGGCGGCCATCAGGGGCGCGCCGATCAGCAGGGCACAGGCCCCGGACGTCATTTTCATGGAAAGGTCTCGATCTGAAATCTGAAGGTCGCCGACAGGGCGACAGAAGGGGCCGCCATCCGTCACGACGGGGCGGCCCGGCAGGGTCGATGCTTCAGATCGAAAGGGGGGGCGCGCGCGCCGGCGGTGGCGGGCCTTCAGAGCGGTCGGTCGCCGGTGGATCGCGCAGGGCGAAACCGGACTCGCGGACGACGGCGGGCACCCCGGGTCGTGGCAGCGGTGGGGGATTGTCCGCGCCTGTGATCGTCGCCACGGCGGCGAAGGCGCAGACCGGGCCCGCCTCGGCGGCCCCCTTGTGGTCGGAGTCGCCATGGGTGTCCGCCGGCGCGGTCCCGCTGCAGATCACCAGATGGAAGCCGTCGTCGGCGACGTCCGGCATATAGCCGACCGGGATCAGCGCCCGCAGGGTGACGCTGAACAGCAGCGCGAGCAGCGCCACCGCAAATCTCAATGTCAGGCGTTCCCCCGAGTGCATGTCTCGCCTTCGCCGTCCGACCGCGGCGAGGCAAGGTGACAGGTCGTCGCGCACCCGCTGGCGCAGGCGACCCCGGGTGCTATTCCGGCGCGGTTTCGGCCGTCAGTTGGGCCAGCGAGGGTCGCTCTCCCGCCTTGCTCGCCGCCACCGCCTCGACCGCCCGCATAACCCGCAGGATGTTCTCGCCGGCCAGTTTGCGGATGTCCGTCTCGCTCCAGCCATCGGCCATCAGGGCGGCGAGGATACGCGGATAGGCGTCGACCCCGTCGATGCCGTCCGGCAGGCTCCCGACCCCGTCGAAATCGCCGCCCAGGCCAACATGGTCGATCCCGGCCACGTCACGGACATGCTGGATATGGGCCACGACGTCGGCGATCGTCGCATGGGGCTGGGGATGGGCCACAGCCCAGGCCGCAAGACCGGCAGTGACCGCCGCCGGATCGCCGGGGTTGAGCGACTTCAGTCGCGCTTCTTCAGCCGCATTGGCCGCATTCCAGGTCCGCGCCGTCTCGTTGACGAAGCCCGGCACGAAGGTGACCATCACGATCCCCCCGTTAGCCGGCAGCCGCCGCAGCACACTGTCCGGGACATTTCGGGCATGGCCCGTCACAGCCCGGGCCGAGGAGTGGGAGAAGATAACCGGGGCCTCGGACACCCGCAGGGCATCCAGCATCGTCTCTTCCGACACATGGCTCAGATCGACCATCATCCCCAGACGGTTCATCTCGCGCACGACAGCCTCGCCGAACGGGTTCAGCCCGCCCCATTTCGGCGCGTCGGTGGCACTGTCGGCCCAGCTGGTCGTCTTCGAATGGGTCAGAGTCATATAGCGGGCCCCGGCGTCGTGGAAGACCCGCAGCAGGCCCAGGGAGTCATCGATCGAATAGCCCCCCTCCATGCCGATCAGACTGGCGATTCGCCCCGACCGGTGGATGCGCTCGATGTCGTCGGCGGTGGTCGCCAGTTCGAACGTCTCCGGATAGGCGGCGACCAGCCGTTTGACCGTGTCGATCTGTTCGAAGGTCGCCTTGGCCGCCTCGACCGGCGTCAGGTCGGCCGGCACATAGACGGACCAGAACTGCCCCCCGACGCCCCCGGCGCGCAGGCGCGGAATGTCGGTGTGCAGCACGGTCGCCGACTGGTTCGCGCCCAGATCGATGGCATGGGGATCATTGCCGAACCCCTCGCGCAGGGCCCAGGGCAGGTCATTGTGCCCGTCGATCAGCGGCGTCGTCCGCAGGATCTCCAGCACCCGCGCCTCCCCGGCCGGATCAGCGGTCTGGCCCAGGGCCGGACCGGACAGGGCCGCCATGGCGACAGCGGCGAGCAGGGTGGTGCGGATCATGAACGTCTCCCTATGGCGACACCTCGGCCGCCCCGATTCCCGGGTCCGCGGACCGGACATCGCCACCCGGCGACCGCCACCGTTTGGCAAGCCAGATCACGACCGTCGCGAACAGCACCAGATTGATGCCGACCCCAACCAGCATCATCACGGGCTCGGACGCAAGAAGCCGGGCCGAGACATTGTTGCCGGCATGAAAGGTCGCGGCGACCACCATTGCGGTCACAAGACCCGACACGGACCGGGGACGGACAAAAAACAGCGCCCAGGCCACAACATGAAAAAGGCCGCTGATCCCCCACCCTGCAACCAGCATGGTCCCGTCGAATTTCGCCGCGAACGTCTCAAAATGCTGAATACGCGACAGGGACTCCATGGCCACGATGCCCACCGCCGCGAACAGGCCTGACGCCAGGGCCCTGGATTTCGCCCCCAGCGAACACAGCCCGCGACACACCTCCTCAACCGCCACATACATCAGGATGACAAGGATGGCCGACAGCGTCCCGCCACGCGGCGCGCCGTGGTTCAGAAACACAAGCATCGTCGGGACAAATGCGAGGACGACCAGCAGGAGCCCGCGAAAGAAGGGCCCGACCGCCACGGTCATGATGGTCGCAGACAATCTCGACCGAGGCCCCGCTGGAGTCATCACTGGCTTCGCATCAGACGAAAAAACCCCTACGGACGAACCCTGCACGGCAGGGGAATAATCACCGAACAGCTACCAATATGCGGAGCGGTGCGGAATTTCTTCAGCCTGCCACGCCATTATACGAGCCCCCGATACGAGCCCCCGGAAGAGCACCGCCCTAGACACGATTGGGCCGGACAAACAACTTTTAGGAACGCTTCGCGCATCCCCGGGCAGGTGGACGTGACCACCGATCAGGCGCGTCCTCGGCAGGATCACCCACACTGGCGTTCCGCGGCTTTCGTCATCCTGCGGCGAGCAACAGCGCGATCTCTTCAACCAAGTCCGATGCCCCTTATGCTTTCGTCATCCCGGGGGCGCGCAGCGAACCCCGGGACCCAGCGGCGCGCGACAGCGCGAACTGTTCACGCACGGTCGGTGCGGCTTCGAGCCCCTCTCCCATGGGGAGAGGGGTTGGGGTGTGGGGTTACGGTGTCACCCCGGTCGCACCGTAACCCCACACCCTTTCGCCTAACCGATCGCTGCGCTCCCGGAGGCTCAAGCCCTCTCCCGCCGGGAGAGGGAAACGATGCGAGGTGTTTGCCAACAATCCCCCTATCGGCGCTGCCCAAACGCCTTCCCCCACAACCACTTACTGATTTCCTCCCCCCATCTTCCCGCCCCACCTCAAACACCGCCGATAATACCCCCGTCCCGTCGCGTGGAAGGGCGCACAGGCCTTGCGACCTCGTGGGCGGCGGGAGTGGATGGGAGCGGGCCGCGACCGGGTCAAACCGGGATGCGGAGCCTGACCGGCTGCAATGCCGGACGGGTCAGGGGCGGGGAGGGGTACCCGTGCCGGACCGGGAGGCTGTCGCAAGCAGCCCCCGCCCGCCGCGTGCGTACGGGGAACTCGCTAAAAACGAGGCCATTCCCAGGGCATGTGGAAACCCGTCCACGCGGAGCGCCTGCCTTCGTCGAAACGGTAAATCATCACGAGTCTTCCGGGCGAAGGCCCGGCGCTCCGCCAGCCCTTCCCTATCCGCGGCCGCACCGGCGCGCGGCGCGACCGCCTGCCCCGTAGCGAACACCGCCCCGATATGGTTCAAGCCTGCCCATGAGCGACGCCCATCACACTGACCCGCTGGACCTGAAGAAGGCCGAGACCCGCGCCTGGTTCGAAACCCTGCGCGACCGCATCCACAGCGCCTTCGAAGCGCTCGAGGATCAGGCCCCCGCCGACCTGTTTCCCGGCGAACCGGGACGGTTCGTTCGCACCCCATGGTCGCGCCCCGACGGCGGCGGTGGCGTCATGGGCATGATGAGCGGGCGGCTGTTCGAAAAGGTCGGGGTCCACGTCTCGACCGTGCACGGCAGCTTCCCCGCCGACTATGCGAAGACCGTGCCCGGCGCGGCCGAGGATCCGCGCTTCTTCGCCACCGGCATCAGCCTGATCGCCCACCCGGTCAGCCCGCGCATCCCTGCCGTCCATATGAACACCCGCTTCATCGCCACGACCAAAAGCTGGTTCGGCGGCGGCGGCGACCTGACCCCCGTGCTGGATGTCGACCGCCATGCCGGGGCCCCGGATACGATCGATTTCCATGCTGCGATGAAGGGGGCCTGTGATGCCCATGACCCCGAATGGCACGCCAAATTCAAACAGTGGTGCGACGAGTATTTCTGGCTGGCCCACCGCAACGAGCCGCGCGGCACCGGCGGCATCTTCTACGACCACCACGACAGCGGCGACTACGCCAAGGATTTCGCCTTCACCCGCGACGTCGGCAGCGCCTTTCTCGACGTCTATCCCCGCCTCGTCGCCCGCCGCATGACCGAGGCCTGGACCCCGGCCGAGCGCGAGGAACAGCTGATCCGCCGCGGCCGCTATGTCGAGTTCAACCTGCTCTACGACCGCGGCACCATGTTCGGGCTCAAGACCGGCGGCAATGTCGACTCGATCCTCAGCTCCATGCCGCCCGTGGTGAAATGGCCCTGATCAGGCGGTGAGGAAACGCCGGATCCAGCCCCCGACGATGGCCCGATCGTCCGGGGCCTTCAGACTGTCCAGCGCCGTGCGCATCAGCGCCGGGTCGATCCGGTCGGCGCGTCCCCCGGTCAGGGCCGAGGCATAGTCGCGCGTGAACTCTGGATGCGGCTGCATCGAGATGGCGTCCTCGCCCCAGGCCAGTCCCGCGAACGGGGTGAAGTCACTGCGCAGCAGGACCCGCGCCTCTGCGGGCCGCTCGACCACCTGATCCTGGTGCGAGGCCGGCAGGGCCACCGTCGTCACCATCGGCTCCATCCACGGCTCCGGCGAAGCCACCTGATAGCGATGCAGACCGACGCCCCAGCCCCGGTCCGATTTCTCGACCCGCCCGCCCAGGGCCTGGGCCATCGCCTGGTGACCGAAACAGATCCCAACCAGCCGGGTCCGTCCCCGGGCCGCCCGGATCCAGTCCATCAGGGCCCCGATCCAGACGTCGGCCTCATAGACTCCACTGGCCGAGCCGGTGATGATGGCTCCATCGAATTCGACCGGATCGGGCCATTCGTCGGCGACCACGTCAAAGGCCCGGGTCTGGAAACCCGGCCCCAGCAAAGCCTGAAACATGGCCGGATAGTCGCCGTGCTCCGCGACCAGGGCCGGCGGCGGCGCGCCGGTTTTCAGGATGGCAATCCGGGTCATGCAAACTCCTCCGGTCGGTTCCGCGACAACCCTGCGGGCAGACCTTTAACGAAACCCGGTCTAGAAGCGGATCATGACCGAAGCCGCTCCCGTCGTCCTGATCAATGTCTTCAAATGCGACCCGGCGCATCAGGAGACCCTGATGGACCATCTCACCGCCATGGCCCGGATTCAGTCCGGGCTCGACGGCTTCGTCTCCCAGACCGTGCACCGGGGGCTGAACGGCAAGGTCGTGGTCAACCATGCGGTCTGGGCCTCGGCCGAGGCCTGGAAGGCGATGGCCCGCCACCCCGCCGTCGCCGCCGCCATGGACCCGATCATGACCATCGCCACCTTCGAACCCCACCTCTACGAACCGGGCACGGTCATCACCCCGGCCTAGCCGGTCGTCCAGACCTCGGCCCGCGCCCCGACCTCGCCCAGCCGTTCGGTCACCCAGCCGCACACCTCGCCCGCTGCCGCCTCGGCACCCGCCGGCGGATTCAGCACCACCAGGGCACAGCCGTTCATCTTCATCGGATTGGTCAGTGGCCGCAGCCGCGCCTCAGCCACCAGCGCCCGCCCGGCCCCGCCCTCGGCCAGCCGTCGCAGAAAACCGTCGAACGTCTCCATGTCCTTGATCGGAGTCCACACCGCCACCGTCGCCTTCGGATCGGCGCGCAGGATCCCCGCCGCCGTATCGGCCGCCCGGTGATAGTCATCCGGCTGTTCGAACGGCGGATCGATCAGGACGAAACTTCCGCGGTTGGCCCCCGCCTCGGCCAGCACCTGATTATAGCCGTCCCCACCCCGCGCCTGGGCTGTGGCGACCGGCTCCAGAACCTCGGTCAGCAGCGCCAGCACCGGCGGGTTCAGTTCAAAACCGACATAGCGATCACCCGGTCGCAACCGCCGCGCCACCAGCAGCGGCGAGCCCGGATAGAATCGTGTCCCGCCCTGCGGATTGGTTTCGATGACCGCCGCCGCCAGGGCCTCGATCAACGGCGGCCGGTCGTCACTGGCCATCAGCCGCTCGATCCCCGCCTTCGCCTCGTGCGACCGCACTGCGTCCCCGGCCAGGTCGTACAGACCCCCGCCGGCATGGGTGTCCAGCACCGTCACCGGCCCGTCAGCCTGCCGCTGCTCCAGCAGCCACAGCACCAGCGCGTGTTTGACGATGTCGGCGAAATTTCCGGCGTGAAAGCTGTGGCGATAGTTCATGCCCGCTCGTCGCCCCCCTCACGGTTCGGGTCAAGCAGAACCGAAGGTTCAGGCCGCCTTGTCCCAGTTCAGGATCACCTTGCCCGACTGCCCCGACTTCATCGCCGCAAAGCCGTCGCGGTACTGGTCGTAAGGCAGGCGATGGGTGATCAGCGGCTGCAGGTCCAGACCGGCCTTCAGCAGGCCCAGCATCTTGCGCCAGGTGGTGAACATCTCGCGGCCGTAGACGCCCTTGATGGTCAGCGCCTTCAGGATGATCGCGCCCCAGTCCGTCTCCATCGGCTTGGACGGAATGCCCAGCATGGCCATGCCACCGCCCATGATCAGGGTGTCGACACACTGACGGAAGGCGATCGGCGAACCCGACATCTCCAGCGCCACGTCGAAACCGACCTTCATGCCCAGTTCGTGGATCACATCGTGCAGGTCCTCACGGGTCGTATTGACCGTGCGCACGCCAGGCGCGACCTTCTGCGCCAGCGCCAGCCGATAGTCGTTGATATCGGTCAGGACCACGGTCCGGGCCCCCGCGTGACGGGCAACGGCGGCCGCCATAATGCCGATCGGCCCGGCGCCGGTGACCAGCACATCCTCGCCCAGCAGGTCGAACTGCTGCGCCGTGTGCACGGCATTGCCGAACGGATCCAGCAGGGCCCCGATCTCGTCCGGTACCTCGTCTGGCAGTTCGATCACGTTGAAGGCGGGGACGACGACAAACTCGGCGAAGGCCCCCTGACGGTTGACCCCGATGCCGCGCGTGGCCGGATCCAGATGGAAATGCCCGGCGCGGGCCGCTTCGGAATTCAGATTGATCACATGCCCCTCTGCCGAGACCCGCTGGCCAATCTTCAGCGGCCGGTCGATGGCCCCGCCGATAGCGACAATCTCACCGGCGAACTCATGCCCGGTGATCATCGGCATCGGCACGTTTTTCCGCGACCACTCATCCCAGTTCCAGATGTGGATGTCGGTGCCGCACACGGCCGTGCGATGCACGCGGATCAGCACTTCGCCGGGCCCGGCCACCGGAACAGGAGCGTCGATCAGTTCCAGCCCTTCGGTCGGTGTCGTCTTGGCCAGCGCCTTCATCATGTCGGCCATTCAGATGACTCCCAGTTCGCGACCGGCCGTCGTGAAGGCCGCCACGGTTTGATCGATATGGTCGAAGGTATGCGCCGCCGACATCTGCGTGCGGATCCGCGCCGCGCCGCGCGGCACGACCGGGAAGGAGAAGCCGATCACATAGACGCCCAGCTCCAGCAGCCGCGCCGCCAGGGTCTGGGCCAGTTTGGCGTCGCCCAGCATCACTGGAATGATCGGATGCTCACCGGCCAACAGGTCAAACCCCGCCTCGGTCATCGCCGTGCGATAGCGGGCGGCATTGGCGGTCAGCTGGGTGCGCAGGGCATCGCCCTCGCCGCCCCGGGCGATACGGATCGCCTCAAGACTGGAGCCGCATACGGCCGGAGCCAGGGCATTGGAGAACAAATAGGGTCTGGCCCGCTGCTTCAGCAGGTCGACCACGGATTTCCGGGCGCAGATGAACCCGCCCATGGCACCGCCCAGTGCCTTGCCGAAGGTGCCGGTGACGAAATCCACCTCGACGCCGTGGTGGGCATAGGACCCTCGCCCATGCGGACCGAGGAAGCCGGTGGCATGGCAGTCGTCGACCATGATCAGGGCGTCGTATTTGTCGGCCAGCACCCGGATGTCCTTCAGTTTCGCGATATAGCCGTCCATCGAGAAGGCCCCGTCAGTGGCGATGACGATATTGCGCGCCCCGGCCTCCCGGGCCTCCTTCAGCCGGCTCTCCAGCTCGTCCATGTCGGAGTTGGCGAAGCGATAGCGTTTTGCCTTGCACAGCCGCACCCCGTCGATGATCGAGGCGTGGTTCAGACTGTCCGAAATGATCGCGTCCTCGGCCCCGAAAAGCGGCTCGAAGATGCCGCCATTGGCGTCGAAGGCAGCGGCGAACAGGATGGTGTCCTCAAAGCCGAGATAGTCGGCGATGGCCCGTTCCAGTGTCTTGTGAATCTCCAGCGTGCCGCAGATGAACCGCACCGACGCTGTGCCCGCGCCCCAGCGTTCCTGAGCTGCAATCCCGGCCTGCACCACGCGTTCGTCGCCCGCGAGGCCGAGATAGTTGTTGGCACAGAAATTCAGAACGTCGCGCCCGCCGACCTTGATCACCGGCCCCTGGCGGGACGCGATCACCCGTTCCGGCTTGGTCAGCCCCTGGGCGTCGATGTCAATGAGTTCGGCGGCGACACGGTTATAAAAGCTGGTGGTCATGGGGCCTCAGTCGGCAGTTCAAGGCGGCGGATTACGCGGTTTTCGCCGGGGGTTCCAGCGTTGCGGTCAAGGCTGCGCCGGGGCGGGCTCCGCGACCGCCCGGAACGGACTCACCCGAATCCGGCCGCCACAGGGCGTCAGGGCGTGATCGAGCCAGACCGGCGACGTATCCCCGGGGACCGTCATCCGGATCCGTGCTGCCGTCGGGCAGACGGTCTCCCCGTCCGCCTCATGAAGCACCACGTTCCAGGCCACGTCGAACCAGGCCCGTCCACCGGGTGCCAGAACCACAGCTTCCGGTGCCTCGCCGCTACGGAAATACGATCCGGTCCCCGGTTCAGAGCGCACGGTCGCCAGGACCTGACTGCGATCATCGACGAGTGTGACCGACGGGTAGCCGGTCACGCTGCACGCGGCCGAACCGAGATTGCGGACAGCCACGATCGCGATCCTGTTGCCCATACCGGCGTCGCCACCCGCATCCGCCAGCTGAAGTTGCGGGCCCTTGCACGGCGCGGCGGTCAGCGAATCGTTCACCGGGACAGGCGGCCTGGGGACCGTGGCGGGTGCCACCCCCTCCACCGGGCGGGCGCAGCGTTCCAGCAGGATTCCGTCGGGGGCCCCGTCGGCCCCCGCCCGGCTCAGAATGGCATCCTCCCGACCATTCCGAACCGAGGACGCCCACACCATGTCCGACCCCGCATAGCGCGCGCCCGCTCCCGCCGGAACCTGGGCCATGGCATGGTCCTGGCCCAGATAGGTCAGGCGGATCGAGCCGCTGTCGGGATAGGATACGGTGATTTCCCGACCACTCTGGCAGGCATAGGCTGTGGTCGTGACCGCGCCGGACGCCACGGTCGACCCGCCGGATTCCACCGCCGCAGGCATCGACCCGGCGGGATTGCAGCCTGTCGCGGCAACGGCGAGCACCGCAAAAACGCCGGCGGTCAGTTGGAAATGGGTCGGGCGCATGGATTCGTCCTTACGTGAGCTCACATGGCAACGGTCTGCACTGGCAAAGGCTCCGGTTCGGAGCATCGGGCGCGGCCGGAAACGAAAAAACCCCACAGCCGGGGCCATGGGGTTCTGAACTTTGGGTGCGGGAGTAGGATTTGAACCTACGACCTTCAGGTTATGAGCCTGACGAGCTACCGGGCTGCTCCATCCCGCGACAAAGATGGAAAGAGAATGTTGTGAAGGAAGAATGGATTCGAGAAGATCATCTTTATCTGTCTGGTAGACCCGGCGGCGACCTACTCTCCCGCGCCTTGAGACGAAGTACCATTGGCTCTGGAGACCTTAACGACCGAGTTCGGAATGGGATCGGGTGGGGAATCTCCGACATAACCACCAGGTCAACCGGACAGATAAAGATGAGAGAAGACATTGTCAGTATTCGTAAAATCGAATGAGTTTTGCTGAGAAACGATCAAGCCGATCGGATTATTAGTACCAGTAAGCTTCACACGTCACCGCGCTTCCACACCTGGCCTATCAACGTGGTAGTCTTCCACGATCCTCAGCGAAGCCTTGTTTTGAGGTTAGTTTCCCGCTTAGATGCTTTCAGCGGTTATCTATTCCATACATAGCTACCCTGCTGCGCAGCTGGCGCCACGACAGGTCCACCAGAGGTATGTCCATCCCGGTCCTCTCGTACTAGGGGCAGATCCTCTCAAGCTTCGAACACCCACGGCAGATAGGGACCAAACTGTCTCACGACGTTCTGAACCCAGCTCACGTACCACTTTAAATGGCGAACAGCCATACCCTTGGGACCTGCTCCAGCCCCAGGATGTGATGAGCCGACATCGAGGTGCCAAACTTTGCCGTCGATATGGACTCTTGGGCAAAATCAGCCTGTTATCCCTAGAGTACCTTTTATCCGTTGAGCG